>JAESFS010000074.1_pt1 | contig 71973 bp, 48 predicted proteins | sample 9269441 | NCBI WGS metagenome assembly JAESFS01 (sample SAMN14502548, study PRJNA617105) | algae metagenome | isolation source: Scytolyngbya sp. HA4215-MV1 and co-occurring heterotrophs from sample from... | place: USA: Laie Falls, Oahu, Hawaii | collected 2010-08-22
CGGTTCTACCTCGTCTCCAATCGGGAATCGTTTTGAGTTGTTCGATCAATGCCTCTACACTCATTGTCCTACCCAGTTGTCGTCCCCTTTAGCTTGCATTCCTCCTGCTAAAGAATCAACCCTACCTTAAAAAGGGGGGAATTAGCCTCGAAGTCCCCCTTTTGAAGGGGGATTTAGCAGGGTAGTTTCATTTAAGTACAGGAAAGCCCTGGGTTAAGATCGCATAGACTTGCCGGAGTTGATTGGTCAGGGCACGCACGCCCTGAGGAATCGTGCGGTAAGCCAGTTGACGCACAATGGTAATCAAAAAGCAATTCAAAATTGCCCAAATCACTGGAGCCGTGCCGCCCGGACGAGCTACATCTTCGGCAAACCTGACATCTCTAACCCAGTGCAAACGATTTTCAATGCTCCAATGCTGCTGAATATGCTCAAGGAATTCGGCAGCACTCAAGTCCAGGTCGCTGATATACCCAACGTTTTCCTCAAAGGCTTGTCCATCTCGGATGCCCCAACGCTCCACCCAAATCAAGCACTTGAGTCCCCTCCATAGACCACTCAACTGAGTGGGTGCTGCATACACACTCACCCGTCGATGCACTTGACGATTGTGAGAGTGATCAACGCTTTGAGCCTGACTTAAGCAAGCTTCGCTTTGATGCAACTGCTGTAGAGTGCCATAGAGGGTGGGTTGATTCGCTTTGAGCGCAATCAAATAATGTTGCTGTTGTTGGACAATTTGTTCGACTGTTTTTTTTGACAATGCAAAGCATCGAGGGTGAATATAACAGGTTGTCCGGCTAGAGCACCAATCAATTGACGTACCACTTCGATTTCGCTGGTTTGTTTGTTGTCCATCACCTCTAAGCGCAGCACCACTCCAGTTTGATGGGTGAATGCCGATACAGTACAGACAAAACGTTGGTACGATTCGCTGTAGTCACTGAGCGTACTTTTGATACTTTTGCCATCGAGGGCGACCCAGGTTGGTGCCATCAAGTGGACAAGCCTTTGACTCCAGTCGTTAAACACAGCTAAGAGGGGGTCAAAGTCAATTCGCTGCAAAACCCGACCGAAGGTGGAATAAGACGGAATTCGAGTATTCTCAGGTAACTCCAACAGTTCGCACACCGTATCCCAATGTTGTTGGCTGAAATCAGCTAAGGGGCGATAGCCGCGATACCCGCATAACGTTCCTAACAGCACGAGCATCATCACCAGCCAGAGGGCATGCCGTTTACCTTTGCTCTTACGGTAGTCTGGAAATTGTTGCAACTGTTCGATGAGATCGAGGGTCTGAGATTGAGTCATCTTTAAAAGGGAAGGTACTCAATCTATCTTTGTTTTTATCCCTATAAATGAAACCACCCTGCCCTTGCACAAAGTGTTTAGGGCTTGCCTCTTGCTTAACATGTTCGTAGGGCGTATAACACTTCTATGCCGATTCTTTTGGGTCTGTTGCTATGCTTTCGCAGATTGTCCGCCCGATGGTTCGCACCCAGATCCGACTCCTGGCAAGTTGTCAGGCAACCCGGACAACTTTAATTTCTACGGTTGCCCAGTGGCTTGGCTTTCTCGGTGTGGAGGCTCAAGTCACTCAACTCGATGCCAGTGGCGGCAGAATCAGCATTTCCCTCACGGTGGATAAGCCGGAAGCTTGCGACACGCACGACTGGAATCAGATTTTGCACAATTTGGAGCAGGGTAAATCAGTCCGGCTGAGCACGTTACAAAATCAGCTCCCGATTACACCGCAACAACAGACTAAACTGCAACGGTTGCTGGCGTACCTGATTCAGGTGGGTGATCCCAGCACGCCGGCTAATTGGGATGAACTCTATCCTCAGTTGCAAATGCTGGGGTTAGATGAGTCGATGTTACTCGGCATCCGATCGGCACTCAAGGTTCCCCAATCCCTCGATCGTCTGTTAGAAGGGCTCGATCCTGATGTGGCGGCGATCGCCTTGCCTAAAGCGGTGAGTATTGCGCTGCTCGATCGCCACGTTAATTCCTCCGAAGACCATGCCCTCACTGCCTTGCTCAAAGCCATGAAACAAACCGCTCAGGTGGGCAATTAGCAGGCGACTAAACTGTTCGACTGATTTCTAGAAGGGTCGATCGCAACCATTGACATGCAGGGGATGCCTGAGTGCTCTGGTGCCAGCGCATCCAGACCGCAAATCCTGTCAGATCGATCGGCAAGGGCAACAGTTTTAAGGGTTGATGCTGCGAACAAGATTGGGCGATACGAGTTGCCAAGGTCGCAATTAAATCCGTCTGAGCTAAAATTGTGGGTGCAACTAAAAAATGCGGGACAGACAGTGCAACCTGTCGTTTGAGGTTTTGCTTGGCTAGCAGGTAATCTACTCGTCCAATCCGATCTTCTTTCACCGAAATGAGCAGATGGGGAGTGCTGAGGTACTCGTTTAATGAGAGGGACTCGCCAATGTGGGGATGATCTTGACGGCACACACACACATAGGTTTCCTGAAACAGAAGCTGTTCCTGGTGCCACGCGACGGGTTCAGGAAAGATACCACAAGCCAGATCAATCTCGCCACTGTCCAGTAGGGAAAACAGTTTTTGCCGATCGCCCGATCGAATTTGCAGACTGACTCCAGGGGCGATCGTCTGGAGTGCTTGCATCAATTGGGGCAACAGCGTGAACTCTACGTAATCTGACATGCCAATCGCAAATACGCGATCGCTGGTTTGTGGGTCAAAGATCGGCTCTTCTAATAGAGCTGCTTGAATTTGCTGCAACGCTGGGCGTAACTGTTGTGCCAGGGCGATCGCTCTAGGGGTGGGGCGCAATCCCGCTGCTGTTCTGACAAACAAATCATCGGCTGCCAAACTTCGTAGCCGTGACAGGGCATTACTCGTAGCAGGCTGGCTCAGCCCGACTCGTTCCCCTGCACGTGTCACCTGTTGCTCGGTCATCAACGCATCAAAAACTACCAGCAGATTCAAATCAATCCCCGCCAGATTGATATGGTGAATATTACTCATACAAATTATCCATTGGACAAATCTATGATGCCTGATCCAGGATAAAGCATCCGCGCTTTTAGCAATTAGCCCCACAATGCCATGAGCCTAAAAAATGTAAATTCAGTGAACCTGCACCATCCCAAGCGGGTTGCCATCGTCATTGCTAATCCAGCCCTGTCTACCACGACTGGCTGGGCGGTTGGCTTCTGGTGGAGTGAACTTACCCACCCTTACTATGAACTGACTGAAGCAGGCTATGAGGTGGAAGTATTCAGTCCGGAAGGGGGCAAGTGTGAACCTGATGCTATGTCCGATCCCCGCGATCCGTCTGGTTATTCTGCCTCTGATCTGATCAGTATGGGCTTTATTACCACTCCAAAGCTGGCTAGTCTCATCACTCAGACTCGTCCGGTGGCAGAGATGGCGGTTGACTCCTTCGATGCAATCATCGTCGCAGGAGGACAAGCGCCCATGTTTACCTTCGATCGGGCAACCGACCTGCACACCAAGTTTGTCCAATTTTACGAAGCGGGCAAGATTGCCAGCGCGCTCTGTCATGGGGTGGCAATTCTGCGCTACGCTAAACTTTCCAATGGAGAATACTTGGCGAAAGGAAAGACTATCACTGGGTTTGCCAATGTCGAAGAAGAGTTTGCCGATCGGGCAGTGTGGGACATGAACTTGCTGCCGCGTGATAGCCACATTATGCCCTGGCGCATCGAAGATGAAATGAAGCAGTTGGGTGCAAACTATGTCCAGGCTGGTCTGTGGAAAGGCTTTGCCATTCGAGATGGCAATCTGATTACTGGACAACAAAATTTCTCGGGTGCCGAGACTGCCAAACTGGTGATTGAAGCCTTAGGACGTTGACGCAAAAACGTCTGGGGCACATACGAATTTAAACTTTACGGGTTAGGGCAATAAGCACATGAAGATTGCATTCATTGGAGTCGGGAATGTTGGAGCACCGCTAGCAGATCATCTGCAACAGCTAGGACATGAGGTAACGATCGCCGCCCGTGATACCAATTCTCAGTCCGTTCAGGCAGCGCTCCAGCGCAATCCTCAACTGCAAGTTCAATCTCCAACTGTGGCAGTTCAATCTGCCGAAGTGGTGTTTCTCGCTACGCCCTTTGCTGCTAATCAAGCAGCCCTGGCAGAAGCGGGAGATTTATCTGGCAAAATTTTGGTGGATTGTACCAATCCAGTGGGGGCAAATCTTAGCCATGGACTCCAGAGCGAACGATCAGGGGCTGAGTTTGTTCAAAGCCTGGTGCCCCAAGCCAGAGTCGTCAAAGCCTTCACGATTTATGGGTTTGAGAACTTTGAAGACAATGCCTATCCGGGCTATGGCGATCTCAAACCTGCCATGCTGATTGCGGGCAATGATGCCGATGCAAAACAGGTGATTTCTACCCTTTGTCAGGCACTGGGTTGGGAACCTGTGGATACAGGCACCCTTGCCATGAGCCTCCATCTGGAACACATGACTCTGCTTTGGATTCAGATGGCAAGGGTGCAGCGAAGGGGGGCAGGGTTTGTCTGGGCAATGCTGCAAAAACCGCAGTAAGGACATCCGAGGATTTCTTGCCAACCCATTATCCGCTGGCTTCGATTCCGCTCAGCCACCATGCAAGATCTTTGGTTACCAGGTTGATTCGCAAAAATCCAAAATCTAAAAAGGAGGGAGCCAGAAGTCAGGAGGCAACACTTCTGATTTCACTAGCGAAGCAGGAATTAGAACCGTTGAAAGGAGTCAAAATCCAAAATCGTAAATCCAAAATCCAAAATCGCGTTATTTGAAATAAATCAGCAGATTCAGCCCTGGAATCGTGCGCGACAAAGTCCACAGCATCAGCGCAATGTAGAGAATGCCCAGACTCCACTGATACCAGGCAAGCGTGCTAACCAGCCCAGGCAGGTGTTGATCGCGCAAGCGGATATCGTTGAAGCCAAACTTGAGCAGATTGTTGAAGCTGAAATCGTAGTAGTTGAGCCAGTTCCAGCGGCGATCCCAGAGCAGGGGCATGTAGCGTTCGCGGAACATGGGATAGCGAGGCAAGATGGGTAAGCGTCCAATCACGATGCGCAACTGACGTAGGGTGCCTTCTTCTTCAAAGTAGCTGACATCCATCAGGTCATGGTAGCGTCCCTGTTTGAATAGGAAAAAGAGTAATAGCGCTGGGATTGGGATGTTGACGATCGCCAAACAGGCGATCGTCAGCCAGGGTTCGTCAGAGGTGCGAAAGATTGCCGCGAACCCTGTCAGCATTAGGATGCTAAAACTGCTAGTCACCCAGATTGTCTCAGACAAGTTCGGCAAAATGGGTTTGGGAATGCGGCGGCGCCAACGATCGACCAACCAGAATAAACCACCAAAGTAGGCGATGGTGACCAACCCCACACCAAAGGTGAGCCAGAAGTTGGTGCCATCGCGCGTCAGCAGCAACACCAGAGTCAACCCCAGACAATGCAAGGCATCCAGTACCCAACTCACAGGAGACGCAGGTTCGGTGGCAGTTACCCGATCTCGCACGTTAATATACGTTGCCAGATCGACCCCTTCCAGGTTGAGCAGTTCAGCGATCGAGCGAAACGCCGTTTGAGTCCGCCGCTGGACGATCGCGGCCGCCTGCCGATTGGAAAATCCCAACTGTACCAATCGCGCCTCGGATGCGGTGTTGAGATTGATGCCAAACAAGGCTTGCCGCAGTTCGCGTAAGCGCAACCGTTCAGCGGTGTATTCGACCTGGTTAGCGTCAGGAATTTGTTCGAGTAGGCGAAAATTTCGCACCAGGTTGCGGAGCAAGTTCTCATTGCCCTGGAGCGTGGGAACAGACAGTACCCGCCCAATCTGCCCCGGATTCCCTAAAATTTTGGCGCGATCGGGATCGAACTTGAGTCCTGCCACATTCAGATAAGCGCCTCTGGCAAATCCGGCGTAACCAAAATCGGCTCGACTCAGAATGCTGACCCCCCGCAGGTTAACTGGACGATTGAACTGAGCCTCGCGAAACGTAGCGGCTTGCTCAAACGTGGCATCGGTCAGAAATAACAACTGGCTGAATAAATCTTTGGTAAATATTGCTTGATCCAGCCAGTGCGCCTGAGCGAAATCGGCGTTGCCTTGCCATTGTACCCGGGTAAAATTGGCAGTTTTTTGGAACAACGCCTGGTTAAACGTAGCAGTTGTTTGAAACTCGCTGCCCTGAAAGGTGGCATCTGCCTGAAAATCACTCTGCCCAAACTCAGCTTTGGCAAAAAAGATACTGTTGCGAAACCGGACCTCGCGACTAAAACTGGCTCCGGCAAAACTCACGGGCTGCCCAAACCGGGTTTGTGACCATTCAGCGGTTTGGGCAAAAATTGCGCCTTGTGCTTCCAGGCGATCGAGAAAAAACGTATTGGCAAACTCAGCGATGCCGTTGAAGCGAGTTTGCACCAATTTCAGCGGTCCCCGCAGCACGGTAATTTGTAGGGGCGCTGCCTGGGAACCCAGATTGGGAGCCACCAGCAGAGATTGAGAGAGCTTGCTGAGCTGGGACAAACGACGGCGATCGCGTTGTAATTGCGCTAATTCTAAGGGACTGAAAATGGGCGACAATGCCTGTCCATAGAGCGGTGTACGCAACCCCAATTTGCTGATGGCAAAATCTCCCTGAATTAGAGAATAACTCAAATCCAGGCTGAGTGGCGATCCAGGCTTCTGCAATTGGGTCTGCAACAAACCGTAGAACTGATCGCGAAAGCTTGCATTTTCAGGACGCAGATCGATCACCATCCGGCGCAAGTCGATCGTCCGCACCCCTTCGCTTTGAGTGGGCGTTTTGACCCGTGCTTGCAACAAATCTAATGTCAGTGGCACCCGATCGGATTGGGCGATCGCTGCCCAAGCTGGTTGTGGTAAAACCACCCAAAACAACGCCCACAAAGCGATTAACAACGTAACAACCGTTTTCACCGATCCAATATCCGAGATGGGCACAACTGCAAGTACTGAGACTTACTGTATAGCAGGGAAGGACCCGTTTGATAGACAAAAAGGGATACGGAGGCGCGAAGACAAATCCTCTTCCCCATTACCCTTCTGCTCGGCTCGCTAGAATAAGAACCTCACGCGCAAGGATCAGGGTTTTGCCGAACAAACTGCCTCTCAAAACGGGTTCCTCAACCTATCAAAGTGGTTTTATTTATGCTCTTCTCGCTTATGCTTCTTGGGGATTGTTACCGATTTACTGGAAATTGTTTGGGCAAGTGCCTGCGATCGAAGTCTTGAGTCATCGGGTCATCTGGTCCATGCTTTTTCTGATGGCGGTGTTGACCTGGCAACAGAGAGGGGCAGAATTGAGTCAACTCTGGCGCACGCCCAACAAGATGCTTCTGCTTTTGCTGACAGCGCTGCTACTGACCTGTAATTGGGGGCTTTATATCTATGGCGTCAACACTGATCGAGTCGTAGAAACCAGCCTTGGCTACTTCATCAATCCCTTAGTGAACGTTTTGCTAGGATTTATTGTCCTAAAAGAACGGTTGCATTGGGGACAGAAACTGGCAGTTTTGCTAGCGGGAATCGGTGTCCTCAACTTCATTTGGCAACTGGGAACCGTTCCCTGGATTGCCTTAGGGTTGGCAGTTTCCTTTGCCTTTTATGGGCTGATCCGTAAATTGGTTGCAGTGTTGCCCATGGTCGGGCTAGCCATGGAGACGCTCTTGATGACACCGATCGCGTTGGTGGCGATCGCCTACGGAACTGCTACCGGAACAGAGCATTTCAGTACTAATATTGGGTTCGTCGGGTTGTTTGTAGGAGCAGGTATTGTTACCTCCTTTCCGTTACTGTGGTTCAACAATGCAGCAAGGCGGCTGCGTTTATCGACCCTGGGGTTCTTTCAATACTTTGCTCCCAGTTTGCAATTGCTGTTGGGTGTTTTCTTATATCACGAACCCTTTTCTCGCACTCATGCCATCACATTTGGTTGCATCTGGTTGGCACTCTTGACCTACTCCACTACCTCATTTTTTCAACTCAAGCAAATTTGAATCAACCAGAATGAGGGATTAGAAAACAAATTGCCAACGAATCAGCATTCACAACAATTTGGCACAATGTATGTAAATTTATTGGATGATAGTTTTGCGAACGATCAATTTGTAACCCATATCATCGTTGCAAATTTTTAATGACTTTCAGCACAGATTGCACTCAGCATTCTGGAAAATCTTGGTTGAGTTGATTATGGCATTCTCTCAACGCAACCCTTCTCCCCTCTGGATTGGAGTTGCGATCGCCTTCTATGCATTCATTGCGATTGGCATTATCGAAGCTGGGTTGGGTGTACTGCTGCCTTCGATTCTCATTACCTACCATCTCACCCCAGCCACTGTAACCCTGTTATTTATCAGTCAAATCAGCGGTTATATGATTGCTGCCTTCACCAGCAGCCTGGTCAGTCGCCGTTTTGGGTTGGCACGCATGTTATTCGTCGCTGCCAGCACTTTGACCCTGGCACTCGTAATCTATGCCCTGTCTCCCAACTGGTTGATCATGGTTACCACCGGAGCTTTTCTGGGCTTGGGCATAGGGTTGATTGATGCAGGCATTAATACCTATATTGTGCAAGAGGGGCGTAATGCCCATTTAATTGGGTTGCTCCATGCATTTTATGGTGTCGGGGCATTCTCAGGTCCCCTGCTTGCCACAACGCTGCTCGCTTTGGGGATGGACTGGCGACAGGTGTATGGAGGATTGGCAGTCATTGTCAGCCTGTTGATCGTCGCTGTGCTGGGAATTATAGTTTGCCGTTATCCACTGATGACTGTCCGCACTGCTGCCCCCAGTACGTCTGCGATCTCACATTTGTGGCAATCGCTCCAAACTCCCGCAGTGCTAATCACTGGACTGTTGCTACTGGTTTATGTTGGCACCGAAGCATCGATCGGCAACTGGGCATATTCAGTACAGTCGATCGCCCGCCAAACTCCTGCCTTGATTGCCGGGTACAGCGTCAGCGCCTATTGGCTAGGGTTAACGGTAGGACGGTTTAGTCTGGGTTTCTTTTTGCAACGGTTGGGAGGCATCCGCACCATTACCCTATCACTGAGTTTGTTAATGATCAGCTTGCTTAGCTGGTGGTTACTTCCTGAACAAGTCATCAGCCTACCGCTAATGGGGTTTGCCCTAGCAGCTATTTTTCCTACCACCCTTTGGCTAATTCCCCAACGAGTTCCCGAAGCGTTGGTTCCGGCTGCGATCGGTTTTGCTACTAGTACCGCCAGCTTTGGCGCAGCGATCGTCCCCACCAGTTTGGGTTGGATTGCCAGTTGGGCAGGGTTAGAAATCATTCCTGCATTGACCCTTCCCCTAGCACTTTTGATGGCAGGATTGCATTGTTCACTTACCCAACCTTGGCAGCCGAGAGGCTAGAAAGAGAATTCAGGAGTCAGCAGTCAGGAGCCAACATTACAAACTCTATCTACGGGTTTGACCACCGAATACGCCTTAATCTTTAATCTTCTTTACTCGCAGGTAAGAAGAAACTGGCAAAGCTAGTAGTCACAGCTTGAATCGACTGCACACAATCTGCAACGGTCTTTGCACTGTGATGGAATAAATAGCCAAAAACATCCAGAGATGCATCGGCCTCAGTGATTACTGATTGTCTAGATGGAGGATGCTGAATCACACTGAGTTGGTGCAAAATTTCTTCGGCTTTGAGAAACCGATTGATCAACGCAGCTGACAGCATCTTGTCTAAAATTTGACAAAAAGAATCACTAATCGTGCGATCGCGCAGATAATCTCTGTAGTGCCAATTTTTGCCACACTGATCGACTAAGTGAATCGGTTCAATTCCCGTCAAAGCTTGCAAGCAAACCACACCCAAACTATACAAATCACTGGCAGGAACTGATCGCCCTTTCATTTGTTCGGGTGCCGAGTACATCGGATCGGCGATCGCATATTCACCTAGGTTTGGAATTTCTTTATACAACGCTTCTACAATTAGCTGAGTTAACCCAAAATTAGCCAGAGTAAACTTTCCAGTATGAGCAGCATAGAAGATGTTGTCCGGGCAAATGGCTCGATGAATCAATGAGTGGCGATGTAATTCATCTAATGTTGGTAATAAGTCACTCAAGATTTGGTGGACATGCTCTTCTGAAAGATAGGGAAGATTTTCTAAAATTTCGCTCAGGGTTTCGCCGATGAGTGGTTCTTCAATCCAATAAATTCCCTGTCCCGAAACAACATACTCTAAGGGACGCTGTAGATTTTCAGCCTCTGCTAAACGAGATAATTTTTCGCTTGTTTCATGAAGAACCTCGATCGCGATTTTGCGCTGACTCACTGCTCGCAAAAGCGGATACGGCAACAAGATTTGTTTGATCACGAGAGGATGATTTTTAGCTTGTATATCGATTCCTTGAAATAAATGAAGGAATTGTCCCTTCGCGATCGGGCGAATGGCACGATAGCGAACTTTTAATAGCAGCTTACTTCCGCAACCTCGACAAATCTTCTGGTCTTCGGGATTAAAAGGCGCACAACAATCGGGATGCAAGCAATAGCTCATGAGCAGTGAACTGAAAATGGGTAGGGCTATCCTCTAACAAGTTCCTATCCCTCAATCGCTCATCCTGAAACTTTCCTAACTCTTTACAACAAAAAACAACTTTCGTTTGCCAAACGATTCAAATTTTGCTCGGTTTTCTTGGCAGCAAGATATTTAGCCAACGAGTTGTCGATCAATTTGGTAACTAAAACGTGCAGGCAGACTGTTTTGTTGCTCTGAACGGGTCGAAATTGCGTAAAACACCGACAACAGCAACTCGATTTTAGGGCTTGGCTCATCGATGCTCTTAAAGTTTAATTTATTTCTTGAGAAATATTTGAGGAATGACGCAGCGATAGATTTGTCCGTCGCATGGGGTTAGAAATCCTGCGCGAAATATGATCAATCCAGATTCAAATGCCGACGCTATGGAGATCGGAGGCTGGGAACTAACCTTTCAACCCCTCTGTCATTGACCAATCTACTGCCAGTAAAATATTTCTCCGGATCAATGGTTAAGTGGGCTGAATTTTTTATAGTTAGCTCAAGGAAACCGTGATTGCCAAGGACATTATCAGGAAATGAATATAAATCCTTCGTAAAAACTCTGTTTTTTCATTTAGCAAGTCGTTTAGGTAAAACTCAGACAGAGTACATTGGAAGTAGATCCTATTACCCACCAGAACTTAGACTTCAGTATATCTACAGGTTTTAGGCGTCTACCACCCTGCATTCTGCCTGACCACTTTAAGAAACGAGGTTACGCTTTTCTCCTGTGTGCTCACAGCGTTCTCGTAAAACTTTAACTCGTCACTCCTGAAAGTCTTTTCATAGGTGCACTAGGAACTCATTTCCCAATGCCCCCAACTTAATCGTTAGAATCTTTTGCAAGCACTCGTCTGCTTATACCTTTAGCCACGGTTGTCGATGTCCCCAGGTACTCTTCCTCAAGACTGGTTAACTAAGTTTACCGATCCCTATGCCTTGCTGGGGGTTTCTGTTGCTGCTGACGATCGCCGAATTTTGAAGCGTTATCGAAATATTGCCAAACTACTCCACCCCGATAGCTACGTTGCTTCAGATGCAGCGCTAGGAGAATTTGCTAGCACTTCAGAGACATCGCTGGGAGAATTTGCCAGCCAGCTGTTTGCTCGATTGGTCAACCCTGCCTATCAAAAAATTAAGCAAGAAAAAGGAAGGGCTGAAACCTCAGCGATTTTACGCCATCAGGTACGGCGGCTGAATCGGGACACTCGCATGGTTCCCACCACTGAAATTGCCCGCAAACTTTTGCAAGAGCAGGGCAAAGCGGATGTGTTCTACGAACAAGCAGTTTCTGATCTTGCAGAATCCCAATATCAACCGCTAGAGCAGTTTGAAATTGTGACTCAGCAGCTCTGTGAGTTAAATTTGGTCTACCTCCAGCTGAAAATGGGGGATATTTTCATTCGAGAGAAACGAACTGGTTTGGTGTCGGCAGAGGAGGCAAAACCCATTCAGTTCACGCCGGTTAAGAAGAATCCAGATCAACAAGTCGAAAACTACGCCCAACGTCACTATAATCGGGCACAAGAATATATGAAAAAGGCAAACTGGCAGCAGGCAATTCAAGAACTGCGGGATGCCATCAAAATTGAAGCAGATAAAAGCGAATACCATGCCATGTTAGGGCTAGTTTATTATGCTCAAAGCATGAAAGGGATGGCAACGGTCTATTTTCGGCAAGCATTAAAACTCAATCCCAAGGAACCGTTAGCTTGTAAATATGCGAAGGAATTAGGATTACAAACAGACGCAACGGACGATCGTTCCAAAAAGCCTGAACCTAAACGCAGTGGTCTTTTTGGTTTGTTTGGCACCAAGCAAAAATAATGTTTGCTAGGATTCTTGCCGGGAGCGCGCCGACTCAGGGGTTTCTAAGGGGGCGGGTTCTGTGCGGCAAAACTGTAGTTGACGGTATAACCAATATCATCTAAAACCGCAATGTCCAGCACTGTCGGCAAATTGCGTTTGCCAGTACCCAAAAACGGACTCATCAAAGTCTGCCCCGTATTGCCAAATTGGTAGCCATCCCGAATATGAGAGGGGCTGCCTGACTCTAAGGGCAATGCAATGCCTCCATTACGCGCTCTGGTATTGGTTCCGTTGAAACTATTGTTGACTCGTAAAGCATCAAAAGCATTAATGCCAGCCGAAAACCCTAGTACATGACCCATTTCATGAGTTGCAACGGAAATAAAATCGTAGCTATTGGCAGGAATGTCGAAGGATGTATCAGGGGTTGTATCAAAGAACCAGTTGGTTGAACGATCGAAGGTAATTGAGCCAATCCACGGTTCAAAGTCTGACCCTGTGTATCGTGAATTGTTCACAAAGAAGCCAGAAGAACCCCCTTGAGCTAGTGTTCCTGCCCCGAGGTTAGCTGACCCTACAAAAATCAGCAAATCATCAATGGGCACATCTGTGACGAAAATATCGTTGTTGCCGATCGTATTACTCGTCTGTGGATCTGTAACAAAGGGTGTTTGGGTGCCGATCGGAGTATCTGCAAATTCATCCAATAGAATGCGCTCCCATGCGAGAGCTGCACTCTCTAATGCAGCCCGACGTTGCGGGGTAAACCATCCAAATGTGTCAAATCGATAGTCAAACTGAATATTAAAAGGGCTAACATCATTATCTGTAATGCTCACCGTGCCAGTAGTAGTACTGCCCAGAATATAAGCACTGTTAGCAGTCAAAGTGAGTTCAACCGTTTCAGCCAATTCAACGATCGTGTCATCTAGTACCGTAATGGGAATGGCAACACTGGTTTGCCCTGCGGGGATAATTGCGCTTCCCGTTAAAGTGCTGTAGTCAGCCCCATTGGTCGCACTACCCCCAACCGCATAGTTGACTGTCAAGGCTCGACTGCTGCTACCGACACGAGTCACCACAACAAGGGCAGAATCATTGGGTTCTGCGGCAACATCATCAATGATGCTCAGACTTACGGTCGGCGTGGGGAGGGGCACTGTAATAAATACATCATCCCAATCGATCCCGTTGCTCTGACTGGCATTATTGCCCTCGTTGCTTTCTGCAACCGCATTCAGTGAATCAACCACCATCCCAATGTAGTAGGTCTGGCTACCAGTCCAAACGGTGGCAAATTCATCGGGTAACCGCAAAGTTGTACTCAGAATCCCCGTATTGGCATTAGCAGGGAGAGAAATAACGTCGTAGAAACTGAGAAAGCGATCGCTGGTGGTAATGGTGCTATCAGTGGAGAGATAGAACCCCACCCGAAAAGACCCTGTGCTCCCTGTGCCCGTATTCTTGACCTGGAAATTGACGTTAAAGTTATCATTGGCGGTCAATGGCTCTTGCACTACATCCAGGAAACTCCCTGATAGGTCAGATAAAACGCTCACAGTCGGTGAGAGGCTGAGCCGATAGGGACTCGATGCCTGGTTTGCCGATCGCACCTCAATATAGTAAGTGCCCGCTACCAGGGCGCGGCTGATCGTTTCCGCTGCATTTCCAGCAGTTGCTGAGCTTTGCAACAGTGAACGATTGCTGTCATATAAGTAGACATCCACATTGTCACTGATCCCATCTACCAGCAAATTGAAGCTGCTGCTATTCGTTGGCAATGTAAATTGATACGTATCACTCCAATCAGTGGCACTGACAAAGTCTCGGAAGAATCCACCGCTGTCTAAAGTCCCGATATTAAATTCTGTACCTGGTCCATTCCCATCAATATCGAGCCTGGGAGGGGAGGTAAAACGCGTACGAACACTATCAATGTGCCAATTGGGGTCATTCACTGCAACGGGAAACAGCACGGTGGAAATGGGGGTTGTGCCATTCATTGTCCAGAGAGCGGTGCGCCCGTTAGGAGGAACGATCGCGCTATAGTTGCGCCAGAGCAAATCAGTCTGGTTATCCCCATTAAAATCTCCAACCGCGTCGATCCGCCAATTAGGGTCATCCACAGGCGGAGCATTGAGAGGAATGGTGGCAATGGGATTCACTCCATCCATCGCCCAAATCACGGTTCTGCCCCCTGGTGGGACGATCGCCCCTTGATAACGCCACACAATATCGGGCTTGCCATCGTTGGTAAAATCCCCAACGCCCACAATCTGCCAGTTGGAGTCAGCCACCAGCACAGGCATAACCAGCGTTGAAACCGGGGTCGTGCCATTCATCGTCCAGATTACCGTTCGACCAACTTCCGATCCGGTGGTGCCGTAGTAACGCCATACCAAATCTGCTTGTCCATCACGATTAAAGTCTCCAACCCCCTCAATTCGCCAGTTGGGGTCATCTACGGGAGGGGTGTTCAGTGGAACGGTACTGGTTGGTGTTTCCCCCTGCATCGTCCAAATGACGGTTCTGCCACCCGGCGGTACGGTTGCCCCCTGATTGCGCCATACCAGATCCGCTTCGCCATCCTGGTTAAAGTCGCCTGTGCCCACTACAGACCAATCGTTATTTGGGCTGACTGGAAAGTTAATCGTGTTGGTAGGGGTCACCCCGTTCATTGTCCAGAGAGCGGTCAACCCGCTGATTCCTGGTGTCCCATAATTACGCCAAACAATATCAGAGGAAGCGGTGCCTGTGAGACCTGATAGACTCAAGCTGTAACTGGCAGGAGTATTGCTGGTGGTGTAAACCCGCAGGTAGTAAATCCCTGTTCCCTGATCAAATCGATTGATCGTCTCTGCTAAACTGCCACTGTTGTCCGATCGTTGCAAGACTTGAGTTCCATTTCCAGCCAGCAGTTCAAAATTGACATCAGCATTGCTAGTCAGGCTATTGAGGGTAAAGTTGAGACTACTACGTCCACTTAGACGAAAGGTATAAAAATCTGAGGTGCTGGCACTAACATTGACCAAACTGCCTGAAATTTGCAGGGGATTAGCTGCTAGGCTCAAGTTAACCGCAGTGGTGAGCGTATTGCCCGTATTTGTATTCATGCTCACTACCTACTCAAATTAAGACACTGATTGGATTGCAAAGGCTTCGCCAAGCTAACCCACTACCGCTCCCTTCAGGTTACCCATTTGTGGCAGATCCAACCCCGTCCTATATGTTCCAGATTCGATTCAGTAGGTAATACTCAAAGAAGCACTCATTTTAGCGGTCGTTTGTATTCCCATGTTAGGAACCTTTCAGCAAAGTCACTTAAGGATTGAAGTTAGTGCTCCGGCATCTACTCTAAGGCATAGCTTAACGAAACCCTCTGAGTTTCAGAAATGGCTTTTCCCCCAACGGTTTTCTTATGGGCTACCAGAAAACCTTCAGGTTGGAGATACCTTCACGAGTTGGATGGGACCGATCGCGATTCAACACACGGTTGAGCAGATCCATCCCTATTCCTTGCGCTTTCTACTCAGCGGCGGTGTTGATGGGTTTCACGAATGGTGTTGGGGCGAAGGTTGGGTACAATCTCGCTTGGAAGGAATTTCGCTATTGCCACTTAACTTGGGGCAAACGTTTAGTTTACTGAGGTTGCGGCAGTTTTTGACAACGAAATCGAACTGAGCGTTTAGTAGGTATCAACAAGAGTGAGGGGGAACAAGTGTTGAGCCAAGTATCCTCCCTCCTCCTGGGCTACCGCTGAACCTCGAGCAATTTTAGTCGCCTCGTATCCATGAGCATTGGGCTGTCCTACGAATATTTTACTCTCGATTAAAATATAAAACCGCCCCAATCGCTCTGTTCTATAAGTCTTGCGGCTCCGGATTCAACCCGATTCCTCGAATTCTTTGTCGGACTGAATCAGCATGAGAAGGCAGACCTTCAGCGGTCGCGAGCGTATCGATCGCATTCCCCATCTTTTGTAAAGCAGCAGGAGAATATTGAATCAAACTAGAGTATTTCAAAAATGTTTCTACGCCGAGGGCAGAAGCATATCGGGCAGAACCAGAAGTCGGTAGCGTATGGTTGGGACCCGCTAAATAGTCGCCCACAGCTTCAGGCGTTGAGCAGCCTAGAAAAATTGCCCCAGCATGACGGATATGTTCCAGGAGTGCCCAGGGATCGTCCACTTCCAATTCCAAGTGTTCAGGCGCAAATTCGTTGGAAAGCTCAGCTGCCACTTCCAAAGAATCTACGACGACCACAAGTCCATAATGCGCGATCGCCTTTTCCGTCAATAATCGACGCGGATGATCAACCAATTGGCGCTGAACTTCATCCACCACTTTGCGTGCCAAAACCGTATCGGGAGTCAGCAAAATCGCAGCAGCTAGCGAATCGTGCTCTGCTTGTGCCAAAAGGTCTGCGGCAACATGAGAAGGATTGGCAGTCTTATCAGCAATCACCAAAACTTCCGAAGGTCCTGCCAAAGAATCAATCCCAACAGTACCGTAGACCAGCTTCTTGGCAAGGGTGACATAGATATTGCCTGGACCCGTGATCACATCTACCTTAGGAATGGTTTCTGTGCCATAAGCCAAGGCAGCGATCGCTTGTGCGCCACCGATACGATAGATCTCACTAATCCCTGCTTCCTGTGCTGCGACTAAGACCGCCGGATTAATAGCTTTTTCGGCACCAGGCGGAGTCACCATAACAATGCGGGGCACCCCTGCCACTTTAGCGGGGATCGCATTCATCAAAACCGTACTCGGATAAGCCGCCTGCCCACCGGGCACATAAAGCCCCGCCCGATCAATCGGAGTGTAACGTTTACCCAAGACCACTTCATCCTCGCCAAAATTGACCCAACTCTTGGGCACCCGTTGACGATGAAAGGCTTCTATCTGTTTTCGAGCCAGTTGAATCGCACTCAGTAAATCATTGGAAACTTGCTGGTAAGCCGCATCCAATTCTGAGCCACTGACGCGCAGTTCATCAGGCTTCAGAGTTTGTCGATCAAACTCTAGAGTGTAATCTAACAAAGCCCGGTCGCCCTGGCGTTTGACTGCCTGAAGCACCTCGCGCACTGTTGCCTCTTTATGGACAACCTGATCATCGTGAGTGCGATCGCAGATTCGTCGCAATTCAGCTCGTGCCTCAGACCTCTGAGTAATAATTCGCAGCATGGAGTTCGGATGCCAACCTCAAGAATTACCCATTGAGAAACAGGTCTTCAAATATCCTAGCGACTTTAACTGCCAGGTAAAACCGTACTCATTCTCCTTTTTAGCTTAACTTGGATTTCTTGGGGATTACGTCATGATTCAACGGAGATGCTATAGTATTTTATCTGGCACCCTATAGTACCTGCTTAAAGTTTCTTAGAACTATCGTGGCTAACATCAAATCCGCCATCAAGCGCGTCGAAATTACTGAACGGAACCGTTTACGCAACAAATCTTACAAATCAGCGGTCAAAACGCTGATGAAGAAGTGCTTTACTGCGATTGAAGGGTATGGAAGCAAGCTCGATCCCGAAGCCTTGGAAGCAGCCCAGCAAAGCCTGTCTCTGGCTTATAGCAAGATTGATAAGGCTGTGAAGCGTGGTGCATTGCATCAAAATAATGGCGCGCATAAAAAATCTCGTTTGGCGAGGGCACTCAAAAAATATCAATCTTCTCCTGAAACTACAGCTTCGTAGACAGTTGGTTGCTCCGTTAAGAGCTGGTAGCCCTCAAGGCTAAATATCTCTTTCCATCTCTTAATTGCCTGAACTAACCGAAATGAAGCCGTAAATATCACATGCAGCTGGTTGATACTCACGTTCATATCAACTTTGACAGCTTCCAAGGTGACTTGGATGCTGTCGCTTTGCGCTGGAGACAGGCAGGAGTTGCTTGGTTGGTTCACTCTTGCGTTGAGCCTTCTGAGTTTTCCCAAATTCAGTCCTTAGCGAATCGATTTTCTGAATTATCTTTTGCGGTTGGGCTACATCCTTTAGATGCAGAAAAGTGGACAGAACACTCTGCCAAAGAAATTTTAGCTTTGGCGCAACAAGATCGTCGCATTGTGGCGATCGGAGAAATGGGGCTGGATTTCTACAAAGCTTCTAATCGGGAACAACAAGAAGTGGTTTTCAAGGCACAGCTAGAAATTGCCTCCCAGTTAGATCTGCCTGTGATTATCCATTGCCGGGATGCGGTAGCCCCCATGGTTGAGCTCATGCAAGCTTTTTGGCAGCATCAAGGCTCTGTGCAAGGGGTGATGCATTGTTGGGGCGGGAATCCGGAAGAAACCCAGTTGTTTCTGGATTTGGGACTATATATCAGCTTTAGTGGTACCGTGACGTTCAAAAATGCGCGGTCAATCCAGGCATCTGCTCAAATGGTGCCCAGCGATCGTATCCTTGTCGAGACAGACTGTCCTTTTTTGGCTCCTGTCCCCAAGCGCGGTGAGCGTCGCAATGAACCTGCCTATGTTCGCCATGTTGCGGAGAAAGTTGCCCAACTTCGCCAGACTTCTTTGGAAACACTGGCTCTTCAGACCACTCAAAATGCTTGTCGATTGTTTAATTTGCCACTACTTGACCAGGGTTTGCCCATTTTTTCTGCTGAAAATGCCAGTCTAACTTGACAAATCCCTTGCTTTAAGGCTAAAGAAGCCACAAGTTTTAGAGTTGGTACGCCATAATAGTTAGGAGTGTGAATAATCATGAAATTGTTTTGATTCCCTTACCCGTTATCACCCACACTATTTTTCTTTGAAATTACTTTCCTCCGATTCTTTTAAGCAAAAGAATCGAGGATCTCTCTGTTGACTTATCTACGCAAGTAGTGTACCATCCTAGACTCGCGCTAGGCGTGACCCTTCCTGAGGAGACGCATGACTGAGCAGACCTATCATCCCCCCGTCTTTACCTTACCAGACCTGGTTGAGATTCAGCGGGAGAGCTTCCGCTGGTTTCTTGAAGAAGGATTGATTGAGGAGCTGGATAGCTTTTCTCCAATTACTGACTATACGGGTAAGCTTGAGCTTCACTTCCTGGGCAAAGACTACAAGCTCAAACGTCCCAAATATGATGTTGATGAAGCTAAGCGGCGGGATAGTACCTATGCCGTACAAATGTACGTGCCGACGCGGCTTATAAACAAAGATACTGGAGAGATTAAGGAGCAGGAAGTTTTTATTGGTGATTTACCCCTGATGACTGATCGGGGAACGTTTATCATCAACGGGGCAGAACGAGTCATCGTGAATCAAATCGTTCGTAGCCCTGGAGTTTACTACAAGTCTGAGACAGACAAAAACGGACGACGCACCTATAATGCCAGTCTCATTCCCAACCGGGGCGCCTGGTTGAAGTTTGAAACCGATAAAAATGATTTGGTGTGGGTGCGGATTGATAAAACTCGTAAGTTGTCTGCGCAGGTTTTACTGAAGGCATTGGGCTTAACAGATAGCGAAATCTTTGATGCTTTACGGCACCCGGAGTATTTCCAGAAGACCATTGAAAAAGAAGGGCAATTTGGCGAAGAAGAAGCTTTGATGGAGCTTTATCGTAAGCTGCGTCCAGGGGAGCCGCCTACGATTTCTGGTGGACAACAATTGCTAGAATCTCGATTCCTCGATCCCAAACGGTATGATCTGGGTCGAGTGGGCCGCTATAAGCTCAACAAAAAGCTGCGTCTCAATGTGCCGGACACGGTGCGAGTGTTGACTCCTCAAGACATTTTGGCGGCGATCGACTACCTGATTAATCTGGAATTTGATATTGGTAGTGTGGATGATATTGACCACCTGGGGAATCGTCGGGTGCGATCGGTGGGTGAGTTATTGCAAAACCAGGTACGGGTTGGTCTTAATCGTTTGGAGCGTATCATCCGGGAGCGGATGACTGTTTCCGATGCTGATTCTCTTACGCCTGCTTCGCTGGTCAATCCCAAACCGTTAGTTGCTGCGATTAAGGAGTTCTTTGGCTCCTCCCAGCTTTCCCAGTTTATGGATCAAACGAACCCGCTGGCAGAATTGACTCACAAGCGTCGCTTGAGTGCGCTCGGTCCGGGTGGTTTGACTCGCGAACGGGCAGGTTTTGCGGTTCGAGATATTCATCCTTCTCATTACGGGCGGATTTGTCCAATTGAAACGCCAGAAGGTCCCAACGCTGGACTCATCGGGTCTTTGGCAACTCATGCCAGGGTGAACGCCTACGGTTTTATTGAAACCCCTTTCTATCCGGTCGAAAACGGGCGTATTCGCAAAGATCGTTCACCAGTTTATATGACCGCAGACGAAGAAGATGATCTGCGCGTTGCTCAAGGGGATATCCCGATCGATGAAGAGGGAAATATCTTGGGTGAACAGGTTCCTGTCCGCTACCGTCAGGACTTTACGACCACCACTCCCAATGAGGTCGATTATGCGGCGGTTTCCCCTGTACAAATCATCTCGGTTGCGACTTCGCTGATTCCTTTCCTGGAACATGATGACGCCAACCGGGCGCTGATGGGTTCCAACATGCAACGTCAGGCAGTGCCTCTGCTTCGTCCAGAGCGTCCTCTAGTGGGAACAGGACTAGAAGCTCAAGCGGCTCGTGACTCTGGCATGGTGATTGTCAGTCGAACCGATGGTGAAGTGACCTATGTCTCGGCAGACCGGATTCGGGTCAAGGATTCCAATAATCGGGAAATTGAATATCCGTTGCAAAAATATCAGCGATCTAACCAGGATACTTGCTTAAACCAACGTCCGATCGTCTTTGCGGGCGACAAGGTGGAAGAAGGACAAATCCTGGCGGATGGTTCTGCGACTGAGGGGGGAGAACTCGCATTGGGACAAAACATCCTGGTTGTTTATATGCCCTGGGAAGGGTACAACTACGAGGATGCTATCCTGATTAGTGAACGCTTGGTCTATGACGATGTCTATACCTCCATCCACATTGAGAAGTATGAAATCGAGGCGCGACAAACTAAGCTAGGTCCTGAAGAAATCACACGCGAAATTCCCAACGTCGGTGAAGACGCACTGCGTCAACTCGATGAAACTGGCATTATCCGCATTGGGGCTTGGGTTGAGGCGAGCGATATTTTGGTGGGGAAAGTAACTCCGAAGGGGGAATCTGACCAACCACCGGAAGAGAAGTTGCTGCGAGCCATCTTTGGTGAAAAAGCCAGAGATGTGCGGGATAATTCTCTACGAGTTCCTAACGGTGAGAAAGGTCGCGTTGTGGATGTGCGAGTGTTTACCCGTGAGCAGGGAGATGAGCTACCGCCGGGTGCCAATATGGTTGTGCGGGTCTATGTTGCCCAGAAGCGCAAAATCCAGGTGGGCGACAAGATGGCAGGTCGTCATGGCAACAAGGGGATTATTTCTCGCATTTTGCCGATCGAAGATATGCCCTACTTGCCCGATGGCAGACCTGTCGATATTGTTCTCAACCCCCTCGGTGTGCCAAGCCGGATGAACGTCGGGCAGGTTTATGAATGCTTGCTTGCTTGGGCAGGAGAAAATCTGGGTGCACGATTTAAAATCACACCCTTTGATGAAATGCACGGTGAGGAAAAATCGCGCGAAACTGTCCATGGCAAACTCCAGGAAGCCCAGGAAGAAACTGGACAAGATTGGATCTTTGCGGCAGATAACCCTGGCAAAGTGCAAATATTCGATGGTCGTTCTGGTGAACCTTTTGATCGTCCGGTGACAGTTGGCAAGGCTTATATGCTGAAGCTGGTTCACCTAGTCGATGATAAGATTCATGCTCGTTCGACCGGTCCTTACTCTTTGGTAACGCAGCAACCTTTGGGTGGTAAAGCGCAACAAGGCGGACAGCGATTTGGTGAGATGGAAGTTTGGGCGTTGGAAGCCTTTGGTGCGGCTTACACCTTGCAAGAACTGTTGACGGTGAAATCGGACGATATGCAAGGTCGGAATGAAGCGTTGAATGCGATCGTCAAAGGCAAGGCAATTCCCCGACCCGGCACCCCTGAATCCTTCAAGGTATTGATGCGCGAACTGCAATCCCTGTGTTTGGATGTGGCAGTTCATAAGCTAGAAACCAAAGAGGATGGGACGAATCGGGATCTGGAAGTGGATCTGATGGCAGATGTTAGCAGCCGTCGCGCACCTTCCCGACCTACGTACGAATCCATCTCCAGAGATGAGATAGACGAAACCGACGAATATTAGCCACCCATAATGGGCGATTTGCGATCGGGTTAGTCCAAGCTGACTGCGATCGCAAATCCCACAAGATTGTGACCAACTGCCAAAGAGAATAAAGGAAAGCACACACGATGCCAAAGCTAGAACAGCGGTTTGACTATGTCAAAATTGGTCTGGCATCTCCAGAGCGGATTCGCCAGTGGGGGGAAAGAACTCTGCCAAACGGGCAAGTGGTAGGGGAAGTAACGAAGCCTGAAACCATCAACTACCGGACACTCAAGCCAGAGATGGATGGGTTGTTTTGTGAGCGCATCTTTGGTCCGGCAAAAGATTGGGAGTGTCACTGTGGCAAATACAAACGGGTGCGGCATCGGGGGATTGTCTGCGAGCGCTGTGGCGTCGAAGTCACAGAATCTCGTGTTCGTAGACATCGGATGGGCTACATCAAATTGGCGGCTCCGGTTGCCCATGTTTGGTATCTCAAGGGAATTCCCAGTTATATGGCAATTCTGCTCGACATGCCTCTACGAGATGTTGAGCAAATCGTTTATTTCAATGCCTACGTGGTGTTGAATCCAGGTAATGCGGATAATCTGACCTACAAGCAACTCCTGACTGAAGATCAGTGGATTGAGATTGAGGATCAGCTTTATAGCGAAGATACGCAATTGGCTGAGGTTGAAGTGGGGATTGGTGCAGAAGCCCTGCAAAGGCTACTACAAGACATCAATCTGGAGACGGAAGCAGAAAAACTGCGGGAAGAAATTGCAACTTCTAAGGGGCAAAAGCGGGCAAAGCTGATCAAGCGACTACGTGTCATTGATAACTTTGTGGCAACGGGTTCTCAACCCGATTGGATGGTCTTGTCAGTTATCCCTGTGATTCCGCCAGATCTCCGCCCAATGGTGCAATTGGACGGGGGGCGGTTTGCCACCTCTGACCTGAACGACCTCTATCGCCGGGTGATTAATCGCAATAACCGCCTGGCTCGATTGCAAGAAATTTTGGCTCCTGAAATCATTGTCCGGAATGAAAAACGGATGTTACAGGAGGCAGTGGATGCGCTGATTGACAATGGTCGTCGGGGACGCACGGTCGTGGGAGCTAACAATCGCCCCCTCAAGTCCTTGTCGGACATTATTGAGGGGAAACAGGGACGCTTCCGCCAAAACCTCTTAGGGAAACGGGTGGACTATTCGGGACGTTCCGTCATTGTGGTGGGTCCTAAACTCAAAATTCACCAGTGTGGGCTGCCGCGGGAGATGGCAATCGAACTCTTCCAGCCCTTTGTGATTCATCGCCTGATTCGCCAGGGATTGGTCAACAACATCAAAGCTGCTAAAAAGCTAATCCAGCGCAATGATCCAACGGTTTGGGATGTGCTGGAAGAAGTGATTGAGGGGCATCCCGTTATGCTTAACCGGGCACCTACACTGCACCGTTTGGGCATTCAAGCCTTTGAGCCAATTCTGGTAGAAGGGCGAGCGATTCAATTGCATCCCCTTGTCTGCCCCGCCTTCAATGCGGACTTTGACGGAGACCAAATGGCAGTTCATGTGCCCCTTTCTCTGGAGTCTCAAGCAGAAGCCCGTCTGCTGATGCTGGCGTCCAATAATATTTTGTCTCCGGCAACCGGGCGTCCGATCATCACCCCTAGCCAGGATATGGTGTTGGGTTGCTACTATCTGACCGCAGAAAATCCGGAAGCGCACAAAGGGGCGGGGCGCTATTTTGCGGATCTGGACGATGCCATTATTGCGTATGAACAGAACGAGGTGGCTCTGCATTCCTATGTTTGGGTGCGCTTCGACGGTGCGGTTGAGACCGATAAGCCTGATGAAGAAGTGCTGGAAGAAGAGCGATCGCCGGATGGTGCTGTGACCAGACTCTACAAATTCCGCCGTGTGCGTGAAGATGCTGAAGGAAATCTCATCTCCCAATACATCAAAACCACGCCTGGTCGCATTATTTACAACAAGACGATTCAGGATGCCCTGGCAGGGTAAGTCATTGATTTTAGAGTTTGGATTTTAGGCGGGGGTGAAGTCTCTCTAAAATCCAAACTCTAAAACCCGAAATCCAAAATCCAGTTCACCGTAGCAGCGGAGAGAAGATGGCAGAGCAAAATAGGCAGCAAATTTTTCGCAACCGAATTGTTGACAAAGGGCAGTTGAGAAAACTGATCGCCTGGTCATTTACCAATTACGGTACAGCCCGAACTGCACAGGTCGCAGATTTACTGAAAGATCTCGGCTTTCGTTATGCCACCAAGGCAGGCGTTTCGATCAGTGTTGAAGATTTGCAGGTGCCGCCGACCAAGCGAAAACTGTTGGATGCTGCCGAAGAAACAATTCGGTTGACGGAGGATCGCTACACACGAGGGGAAATTACTGAAGTTGAACGATTCCAGAAAGTAATTGATACCTGGAACGGTGCTAGTGAAGAGTTGAAGGACGAAGTTGTTCGTAACTTTAAGGCAAATAACCCGCTGAACTCGGTCTACATGATGGCGTTTTCTGGTGCCCGAGGCAATATTTCTCAGGTGCGCCAGTTGGTGGGAATGCGCGGACTGATGGCAGACCCGCAAGGGGAAATTATTGACCTCCCCATTAAGACCAATTTTCGGGAAGGATTAACCGTTACGGAATATATCATTTCTTCTTACGGTGCTCGTAAAGGTCTGGTAGACACGGCTCTTAGGACGGCGGATTCGGGATATCTGACCCGTCGTCTGGTAGATGTTTCTCAGGATGTGATTATTCGAGAGATTGATTGCGGTACTCAGAGGGGCATTCCTGTCCGCAGTATGACCGACGGAGATCGGGTGCTGATTCCGCTGAAAGATCGTCTACTGGGGCGGGTTCTTGCCGCTGAAGTGTTGCATCCTGAAACCGGAGAAGTGATTGCCATCCGCAATCAGGATATTTCTGATGACTTAGCGCAAGAAATTGGCAGAGCCAAGGTGGAAGAGGTCTACGTCCGATCTCCTCTGACCTGCGAAGCCACCCGTTCCGTTTGTCAGCATTGTTATGGCTGGAGCCTTGCCCATGCTCATCTGGTGGATATTGGGGAAGCCGTTGGTATTATTGCGGCTCAATCAATTGGAGAACCGGGCACGCAGTTGACCATGCGGACTTTCCACACGGGTGGTGTGTTTACTGGGGAAATGGCTCGTCAAGAAAAGGCACCCTTTGATGGGATCGTTCGTTTTCCCAAGCGTTTACGGACTCGTCCTTTCCGCACTCGCCATGGCGAAGATGCTCTGGTGGTAGATGCGGCTGATGCCAATACCAAAATTACACTGGAAAGTGGCGATCGCCAGGAATCCTTTTACGTCTTACAGGGAACCACGCTGCTGGTGCGCGATGGGGAACGGGTCAAGACGGGAGATATTCTGGCAGAAGTTCCGCTCACAGGGCGTGCCCGTAAGACAACGGAAAAAGCAACCAAAGACGTGGCTTCCGACTTAGCAGGAGAAGTGAAGTTCTCGGAGCTTGTGCCGGAAGAGAAAAAAGACCGTCAAGGCAATACTACCCGTACGGCTCAGCGAGGCGGGTTAGTCTGGATTTTATCTGGAGAAGTTTATAATCTGCTTCCTGGGGCTGAACCTACGGTCAAAAATGGTGAGCGCGTAGAAGGCAATAGTGTCATTGCTGAAACTAGAACGCTGACTGAATATGGTGGGATTGTGCGCTTACCTCAAGAAGGGGATACCAAAGGGGGGCGTGTAGTCGAAATTATCACAGCGTCTGTTTTACTCGATCAGGCAAAGGTGCGGATCGAAAGCCAGCAAGGGCGGGATCATTATCTGATTGAAACCAATAATAATCAGACGTTTTCTTTGATTGCAACACCTGGTACGAAGGTTGCGAACAATCAGGTCGTTGCCGAACTCAACGATCGCAGCTATCACACTCAAACTGGTGGCATCATTAAGTACTCTGGAGTGGAAGTTGCCAAACGAGGCAAAGCCAAGCACGGCTATGAGGTGGTGAAAGGCGGTACGTTGCTTTGGATTCCTGAAGAAGCGCATGAAGTCAACAAAGATATTTCTCTGCTATTGGTCGAAGATGGTCAGTATGTTGAAGCTGGCACCGAAGTGGTAAAAGATATCTTCTGCCAGAGTAGTGGAGTGATTGAAGTCACTCAGAAAAATGACATTCTGCGGGAAATTGTGATCAAGCCGGGTGACTTACACTTGGTGGATAATCCCGAAGAAGGCAGTGCTAAGCACGACACCTTTACTACGCCTGGACAGGATGTGCTGCCTGGCTTGTCCAGTGACGAGTTGCGCTATATCGAATATATTGAGACGCCTGAAGGTCCGGCATTGCTGCTGCGTCCGGTTCGGGAGTTTGCGATCCCTGATGAGCCGCCAGTGCCTAGCCAAGAATCGACAAATGAATCGGGTCGCTCTATTCGCCTACGTGCCTTGCAAAGACTGCCCTTTAAAGATGGGGAGCGAGTCAAGTCCGTTGAGGGCCAAGAACTACTGAAAACCCAATTAGTTCTGGAAATTGATAAAGATACCCCCCAATTAGCAGCGGATATTGAGTTGCTTCCGGACGAGACCGAAGAAGGCATTATGCGGCTGCAATTGGTGATTCTGGAGTCACTGCCGATCCGACGAGATATTGCGGCTGACCCGACCCAAGGAAGTACCTACACTCGCTTGCTGGTCAATGATGGGGATCAGATCGCCCCTGGAGCCGTAATTGCTCGAACAGAAATCCTCTGTAAAGAGACGGGTGAAGTTCGGGGCATTCGCGAAGGAGCGGAAGCGATTCGCCGAATTCTGGTCGTGCGGGATATCGATCGCACCGCTGTATCGTTGCATGGCAAGCCAACCTCTGTGCAGGCAGGTGATCTATTAGTAGCGGGGAGTGAAATTGCACCTGGATTAATTTTGGAAGACTCCGGGCAAGTTCTGGAAGTAACTGATTCAGAGTTGGTTATGCGGATCGCTCGTCCTTATCGAGTGTCTCCAGGAGCTGTGTTACACATTAATGATGGTGACTTAGTCCAACGGGGCGACCACTTGGTATTGCTGGTTTTTGAACGTACGAAGACAGGCGACATTATTCAGGGTCTACCCAGGATTGAAGAACTATTGGAAGCCCGTAAGCCGAAGGAGGCTTGTATTTTGGCAGAGCGTCCTGGGATTGCTCATGTCTCTTACAGCGATGATGAGATTGTCGAAGTCAAAGTCGTCGATTCGGATGGCGTTGCGATCGAATATGACATTGGACCCGGACAAAATGCGATCGTGTCCGATGGTCAAGAAATTAGCACAGCGGAGCGTTTAACCGACGGGCCTGCGAATCCTCACGAAATCCTGGAAGTTTACTACAAGGTAAACCGGGAAAAAATGGGAGACCATGAGGCAGCTCTGGCTAGTTTGCAAGAAGTGCAAACCTTCCTAGTAAATGAGGTTCAATCTGTATATCAATCTCAGGGCATTGATATTTCAGATAAGCATATTGAAGTGGTTGTCCGTCAGATGACCTCCAAAGCTCGGATTGATGATGGGGGCGATACCACCATGCTACCGGGTGAGTTGGTTGAACTGAATCAGGTCAATCAGGTCAACGAGGCTATGGCAATCACGGGAGGTGCTCCGGCACAGTATACTCCTGTGCTGTTGGGGATCACCAAAGCCTCGCTCAATACCGACAGCTTTATCTCGGCTGCCAGTTTCCAGGAAACCACGCGGGTTCTCACTGAAGCAGCGATCGAAGGCAAATCTGATTGGTTGCGGGGTCTCAAAGAAAACGTCATCATTGGTCGTTTGATCCCGGCGGGAACTGGCTTCAACGCTTACGAGGATATCACCAGTCCAGATATTGATCTGTCTTACGAAGGCACGGGTCTGTTTGATGATGATGCAGATCTCCGAGATGTTGTGCTCGACGATCGCACGGCTCGTTCTTATGGTCTAGAAGGGTTTGAAGACCGTCCTAGCTTCAGCTATGACAGTTTTGGCAGAACCGATAGTGGTGATGCCGATGCTTACATGTCGCCGATTCTGGATGACGACGGCTTAATTGATGATGGCATCGACGATGATGATGATGACGATGATGACGATGATGAGGATTAACAAAGCCATTCCCTAGAACTGTATTAGAGCTTTCTCTAGGGATAACTTCAGCTCTGCTTCTCTGGGAGCCTAGCTGCTAGCTGCTAGAAGAGACACCTGATCGAGGTGTCTCTTTTGTTGGCAGGGTATATTCCTCTCAATCCCCTAGCTTTCTTGATCTGGGCTGCTGAATCTGAGCTGCTTTGCCACACTCTCAATAGAATGGCTGTATACAAACTCCATCATTCGTAGTGAGATACTGTCTGAAGGACTAAAATCTAAATCGCTGAAGCACTCAAATCTAATTGTTGTAGAGAGGGAATTGCATGATTCTGGAATATCCCGATGACTTAAAGTACTTAGACTCCCATGAATATGTGCGGCTAGAAGGAGAAATTGCCACGATCGGCATTACCGCCTTTGCGATCGATCAATTGGGCGACATTGTGTTTCTAGAATTGCCTGAAGAAGGGGATGCGATCGAAAAAGGAGAAAGTTTTGGGACGGTTGAATCCGTTAAGGCAGTCGAAGATTTAGTCGCACCCGTTACTGGTACTGTCATCGAGACCAATACCGCAATTTTAGATGCTCCAGAACAACTGGCAGAAGACCCTTATGGCGAAGCCTGGCTGATGAAGGTACGGATAGAAGATCCAACCGAATTGGATGATGCCCTCTCAGCAAGCGAGTATCAAGAGCAGGTTGAAGGAGTTTAACTCACTTCATTTTGCCTTCATATCCCTTGCGAATCTTTTGATTTATTGCAGAATAGTCCTTAGTATTTTGTTTACTCATCTAAGTTAGGGGAAGGATCGTACCCCGTCTGCAAAACAAAAGTACGATCTCCCCAACGCTCAGCTTACAGACCAGACCCCAGGATCTTCATCCAGTCATTATCAGTCCGTTTTCTTTCAGCCCTAGTTGTGGCGTTACTCAGATTATACGGAATATCCTCTAGTGTGACCCACGGTGCTGTATCCAGGAAAACTTTTGGGATCACAGGATCATTCTTCTGGCCATTCTGACAAATTTATGCATACGTCGAAGCTTTCTGCCCAATTTCTTCAACATCAGGCAGCGTCGCTATTACTTTATCAAGCGGTTTTGGCGAACCCGATCGGGGTGGCTTTTTTAGAATTGTTGCAGGCAATTCGTCACGCTGAGCGCAATCCGGCGATCGAAGGGGTGGAATGCTTGCAGGCGTATGGACGTTGGTTTCAGGCATTGGCAACGCGAAACCAGAGTTGGCAAGCCTATTTGCTCGAACAAATTTTGTTAGCAGAAAATCCTTTTTCGCAACAGGCACAACAAGTACCGTTTTCCCAGTTACCTGTGCCACTGGTTAAAGCAGTAAGGCATGATTTGCAGATTTTACAACAGCTATATCACTGTCAGCCGCAACAGATTAGCGAGTGGGTGCAGACAGCGGCTCATGCATCGATCTCGCCGATCGCCTGGGAACCTTCCCCTATGCCCCATCCTCCCAACCTTGCCCTACCCAATTTTGAGCACTGGGCAGATGCCGCCGCCGATCTGGCAGCCCACTATCAAACTTTTGGCGCAGGGTTATTGGCTCAATATCGGGCACTACGCTGGCAAGCGGGCACATTGATTGGCATTCCCTTTGCCGATCCTGTACAGGTTGCCCATCTGGTAGGCTACGAAACCCAAAAAGAAGCCCTGCTGAAGAATACCGAGTTTTTGTTGACAGGCTATCCGGCGCTGCATGTGTTGTTGTATGGCAGTCGCGGCTCAGGCAAATCGTCTTTAGTCAAAGGGTTGCTTAACCACTATGCCGATCGCCCCTTGCGCCTGGTGGAAGTTGCCAAATCAGATTTGTGTGAGCTGTCTACCATTGCCGATCGCTTGCGAGATCATCCCCAAAAATTTATTCTCTTTGTCGATGATCTATCCTTTGAAGAAGACGAAGACGCCTTTAAAGCGCTGAAGGTCGTTTTGGAAGGCAGCTTAACCGCTCGTCCGTCCAATTTGGTGGTCTATGCCACCACCAATCGTCGGCATTTGATTCGCGAGTTTTTTGGCGATCGTCCCCGCCCCAGAGATGGCGATGAAGTCCATGCCTGGGATACGGTGCAGGAAAAGCTTTCGTTTAGCGATCGATTTGGGTTGACACTGACCTTTGAACCCGCTGACCAAAAGACCTATCTACAAATCGTTCATCACCTGGCAGTGCAGGCAGGCATTGCTCTCAGTCCAGAAGATCTGGAGTTTCGGGCGTTGCAATGGGCAACTCGACACAATGGGCGATCGGGCAGAACCGCACGACAATTTATTGACTTTTTGCAAGCTGAGCTAGCAATGGGCAAGTAACCAATTTAGATTTAGACTCACAAACGTTGAGATAACAGAGAGCAAGATGACGAGGAGCACCCGTCAAAATCCTCGTGCCCTTGTGTCCCCACGTCCCCCTGTCTCCGCGTTCATGCAAGATCTGGGGCTCTCACTTCGCACCAGGAGGAATTTATAAATTTGCCCGATCGTCAACCCAATGACCCATTCCTGCGTACAATAGAACATCAGTTCGCGCAAACATTTCCCCATGGCAGCTAAAATTCCCAAACGAGTTTCGACCGCCCTGATCAACGCCTTGGGGGCGGGTGTTGTGCCTAGAATTGGGCTAGATCACATCGCCGTAGGGCGCGAGCGCGAGATTCAGTCGCTGTTGCAAGATCTAGAAAACATTGCTGGCGGCGGAGCTGCCTTTCGGCTAGTGGTGGGGCGCTATGGGGCAGGCAAAAGTTTTACCCTGCAACTGATCCGAAACCATGCCATGGAAAAAGGATTTGTGGTCGCTGATGCCGACATTACGCCCGATCGTCGCCTTTCTGGGTCTGGTGGAGTTGCGGTTGCCACTTATCGTGAGCTGATGCGCAACCTGGCGACTAAGAGCCGTCCCGATGGGGGTTCTCTGGCACCTATCTTGGAACGCTGGATTGCAGGCATCCAGACCCAGGTTGCTCAAGAGACCAACACCAAGCCCAATGATGCTGGGTTTGACGAGCATGTGGAAGCCAAAATTCGAGAAGTGACCAAAGATGTTGCCGATCTGGTGAATGGCTTCGAGTTTGCCAATGTGATCATTGCTTATTGGAATGGCTATCGAGCCGATGACGATACCAAAAAAGAATCGGCGTTGCGCTGGCTCCGGGGGGAATTTGCCACCAAAACCGAAGCGAAAGCGGCGTTGGGTGTGCGCGTCATCATTGATGACGACAATTGGTACGACTACATCAAACTCCTTGCCAAGTTTGTGTCCGACATTGGCTACAAAGGACTTCTGATCTTTTTGGATGAAGTGGTGCATCTCTATAAGATCACCACAACGGTTTCTCGCCAAAACAACTATGACAAGCTGTTGGCGATGTTCAATGATGCGATGCAGGGACGGGTTGGGTATCTGGGTATTTTGGTGGGTGGCACGCCGCAGTTTTTAGAAGATAATCGACGTGGGTTGTATAGCGACCCTGCCTGGCAGCGCCGCACCTCACAAAGTCGCTTTATCAGCAAAGCCGGAATTCAGGATGCGATCGGTCCGGTGATTCGGCTAGAACCGCTGAGTCAGGAAGAAATCTTGCAACTGCTGCAACGATTGGCAGAGGTGCATTCCATTCACTATGCTTACAAAAAGAGTTTGAGTGCTGCCGAGTTACAACAGTTTTTGGGGGCGATCGTGGGTCGGATGGGAGCCGATGCGCTGTTGACGCCTGGCGAAATTGTGCGCGATTTCATCAGTGTGTTGAATGTACTGCAACAAAACCCCAAATTGACTTTGGATCAGTTGTTACGCAGTTCCAATTTCCAACCCACGCCAGCACATCAAAATGCTCAAGTGGATGAGAATAGCGAATTTGCAGAGTTTACAGTCTAACCTGCTGGTTCTGCTGAAAATGTCCACCAGTGGCACTGCCTTCATCATGCCCAATCAAGAAGCAGTGTCTCGAAGCGAGTGTGAGAATGGACTTAATATTGTCTTGGCATATCGATCGAGCGTTTGGAACCATCACGCTCGACTTCAATCAATATTCACCCAGGTGTAGATTACACTCCTGTTCGATCTTCATCTTTGCCATTGATTTAGTCAATGTAACCTTTCATATCACTTACAGTCTTTTTTGATCGGCATCAATCACAAATTGTTGCCTGGATATGGTCGAGTGCAATCGACCCTCAATGACTTGAGCGGCTGGGTTTGTGAGCAACCAAAGCAGCCCTGGCGGGCGGTAGCTCGTATTGCCCATAGTGACGCGAAATCTGTACCTGAAAGCCGATCGACGCCAATTCGGTGGCCAGTTCTGAGGCAAAGTAAAGTCGCTGTCGATGCACTTCATCCGATCGTCGATAGTAGTCATCGATTTGGCGAAAGGTAATAATCCGACGGGTCAAGATTCGCTGCTCTGGATCTTCGGACTTTTCGACCAGCACAAACCAATCCTTGCCTTCAGTAAAGTTCCGGCTGGAGATATGGGGAGTAATTTGTCCGGGTTCAACGATGTCAAAGATTAACAGACCGTCCTCCACCAGTGCCGTATAAATCCGCTGAAACAGAGGCATCAGTGAAGAACGATCGCCTGTCGAATCTACATCGGATACAGCATCAAACAAGTAATTGAAACACTCCCCGATCGCTACCACTACCTGACAGGGAGGAATTTCTGTTTGAAAGAGCGACGCTACCCGAAACTGGGCAGTCGGCACTCTGGCTTGGGCGATCGCAATCATCGCTGCCGAAATATCCACCCCTAGCACGTCATAGCCTGCTTGAGCAAAAGCTTGGGTAGACAACCCACTGCCACAACCCAGTTCTACCACCAAACCGTGCTGAATCCCTTGCTGTGCCAAGCTTGCCAGAATACTGGAATTGGCTTGCAGCGCATAGTCGCAAAAGCCTACATCGTGGATATAAGCCAGATCTTCGTTGTACCAGCTAGACACGGGATGACCTCCATACCCCTGTTGCATGTTTCCATTTCGATGCCAATCCCTAACTTTCGTCAAATACCCCCCAGGGAGGTGGCTCAATACATTAAAGGTACTCTCATCACCGATCGGAGTGCCACAGCATGGAATCTTACATTGGGCAGGGCATCAGCTTCCCACTCAAGACCAGCGTGCAGGGTAGCTTGCAGCTCAGCGCCGAAAGGCAAAACCTGGAAGAATCGATTCATCTGATTCTCCGTACTAGCCTGGGTGAACGGGTTTACCGTCCCGATTTTGGTTCGCGTTTGTCCGAATTGGTGTTTGCCCCTTTGAACACCCAAACCTTGCTGTTGCTAAGACTCTATGTCGAAGAAGCACTGGAAGCCTGGGAACCTCGCATTGAATTGGAAGCCGTCTTGACTGATCCTGATCCGGTGCGGGGGCGAGTAGACATCACAATCAAATACCACCCCACCAACAGCTACGACTCGCGCAGTTTAGTCTATCCCTTCTATCTTTTACCCGCAGATACGCTTGAATAAGCGCGCGCGCCACCGCATCCTGCTGACATCTCTTACTGGTAAATACCGTGGATTTTGATTTTCTCACCCAGTTACCGAAATCTGATCTCGACGATCGCACCTTCAAAGATTTGGTGGATGAATGTCTGCTGCGGATTCCCCGCTATTGCCCGGAATGGACACACTACAATCCCTCAGACCCCGGTGTGACGCTGATCGAGTTGTTTGCCTGGTTAACCGATCAGATGTTATTGCGCTTCAATCAGGTGCCGCGTCGCAACTATGTGGCGTTTCTAGAAATGTTGGGAGTGCGGTTACAACCGCCTGCCCCCGCCCACACCGTCCTCTCTTTTTATCTCACCCGCCCACAAGATGCTCAGCGATCGATTCCTTCGATTCCGATCGGCGCAGAAGTGGCAACTGAACGCACCGAAACCGATCCAGCGATCATTTTCAGCACCAATCAAGAACTGCGCCTGGGCTATCCCCTGATCCGTTATTTCTTAACAGAAGAGGCTGCTCGAGATCAGCCCCAACAGGTGCGTGATCGCCTCGCCAACCAGTGGTCGCGGGATGGTGCTGGACGCTGGACTGGGCGGCAACAGACCGTCTTTCAAACCATGCCCCAGGCAGGCGACTGCTTTTATCTGGTGTTTGACGCGATCGAACCCCTAGACGGCAATGTACTGGTACTCACCATTGAAGGCGAACCCGCAGGTTCCACGGGTATCAACCCCAACCGCCCACCTCGTCAGTGGGAAGCCTGGGATGGTCTACAATGGCAACCCGTCTTGCTAAAAGAAGCAGATGACGGTACCAAGGGCTTTAGCTTCGATGATGTGGAACGGCGAGGACTGGCAGGGCTAAGCGAGGCAGAAGTGATCTTGCACATGCCCCTGACCTGGGTGGCAACCACCTTTGCGGGCTACTACGGACGCTGGCTGCGATGCCGTTGTCAGCAATTACAGAACGAGCGCTTTAGCCGATCGCCCCAGTTGACCACGCTGTTTGCCCAGACGATCGGGGGACGCACCCGTGCCAGCGAATGTACCCGCATTCTGAACGAACTGGTTGGCGAAAGCGACGGCACCCCCGGACAGACCTTTTACCTGCAATCTCAGAGTATTTTGGAACGGCAACCGGGCGAATACTTGCAGGTCACACCGCCGGGAGAACCGCCCCAACAGTGGCAGGAGGTGGAAAACTTTGCTGATTCGGGCCCAAGCGATCGCCACTACACACTCGACGCGCGCACCGGACGCATCCAGTTTGGTCCCCTGATCCGGGAACCCAAGCATTTGCAAGAAGAAGTGCAATTGCGTCGCCAGGTCCAATGGCAGGGTACCTCAGTCAGTCAGGCAAATCTGGAACGGGTTGAAACCCTGGAGCGGCAGTATGGTGCAGTGCCCGGACGAGGAGCACTGTTGCACATGATCTCTTACCGCACTGGGGGAGGCGATCGCGGCAATGTGCCCAAGTATTCGCTCCAAACTCTCAAAACTGCCTTGCCCTATGTCAAACAAGTCACCAACCATGAACCTGCACGCGATGGTGCCAACGAAGAAAATCTGGAAGAAGCAGTGCTGCGTGTGCCCCGGTTATTGCGGACTCGCAATCGGGCAGTTACCCCCGAAGACTATGAGACCCTAACGCTACAAGCCAGCCGTGCGGTAGGGCGTGCCTACTGCCCGCGTCAGCAACCAGGTAATTTGCCCGGTGTGGTAACCGTGTATGTGGTGCCCCGCGTCTCGATTCCCGATTGGGAGCAGGGCATCCCGCCGGAAGGCTTTAACCTCAGTGCGCCTTTGCGAGATGAAGTCGAGCGTTTTTTGGGCGATCGCTGCTTACTGGGGACACAGGTGCGGTTGCTGGAACCCGCTTATGTTGGGGTTTCAGTGCAGGCAGTGCTGGGGGTGGAGCCGGACTACCAACTGGGCACAGCCAGAGAAGGCTTACGGCAGCAGTTGACCCAGGCACTCTATCAGTTGCTCAATCCCCTGACGGGTGGACGCCAGGGCAACGGCTGGGGCATGGGTGTACCGCTTTATCAGTCCGATCTGGTGCGGCTGTTCCAAAATACATCAGGAGTCAAGTATCTGGATGCCATTCAGCTTTACGAACTGCGCCAGGAAAATGATTGGCAGCGACAATCGGTGACCAATGGCGTGATCGATCCGGGTGCTAATGGCGTGATCTGTTCTTGGGCAGATGTAGATCGACGGATCTGGGCAGAGCGCATTGTCGAACCGGGGCAGCCGGGGATCATCCCTGAACAGACTGCCGTGATTCGTGCGTCAACTGGCGAACAGCGCCAATCTGCTCATCGGATTCAAATTTTGGGTGGGGAGGCTGAACTGTTATGAGCCAGCGCGCCGATCGTCGCACGCTCAGCTTGGAACTGGTTCCCATGTCTGTGGCAGATCCTCCCCCTGTGGCGGAAGCCTCTCCTTCTCTTGCGACTTGGGGTGCTCTGGCAGATACGGAAGTTTCAATTTTTCCCAGTTTGTGTTTGTGTCCAGGAGAAGTGAGCGAAATGCTGGTCCGACTGGAGCACCGCAGCGATACGCCCCTGTCCTATCATCTCCAGGTCAACAGCACCATTCCCGAAACCTGGTATAGTCTGCATACCGAAGGGGCAGAGTTGCCTCCTGGTCGCACCACTGAAGCTGTTGTGCGCTTCCATCCAGATCTCGACTTTTTCGAGGAGCGGCAGATACTCCAGCCCGAACAAGCCCTCAACCTCAGCTATCCAGGCGAGGTCAGAGTCTATGGCTCTTCCCCAGAGGGCGATCCCACCGATTTAATGGCAAGTGAATCCTTTCGCCTCTTTCTGCGACCGCGCAGTTTGTATCCTCAGTTCTTGCCTGCGGTTTATCGCGAAGTCGATTTCATCGGACGTTTCCTGAAGATTTTTGAGCAATCATTCGAGCCTGCGGTCAATACCTTCCAAACCCTCTGGGCATATTTAGATCCTTTAACCGCACCTGAAGCGCTGCTCCCGTTTCTGGCACAATGGGTGGGCTGGCACAATGAAACCAATTGGAGCCTAGAGCGACAGCGATCGCTGATTCGACGGGCAATGGAAATCTACCAGTGGCGTGGCACCCGGCGGGGTTTGCAACTCTACCTCCACCTTTATACGGGTTTACCGATGCACAATCCCACACGTCCACCCGAACAGCAGCCGATTCAAATTCATGCCGCTTTCAGTCGTGGGTTTGTCTTGGGAGAGACCGATCTCGGGCCCACTGCCACTCTGGGCGGTGGCAGACCTTTTCACTTTAGTGTCAAGCTATGTCCCCCTGTCGAACAAGTCCTGGATGAATCCCTGGTGCGTACCATCATTGAGCAGGAAAAACCTGCTGTTTGCACGTATGACTTAGAGATTGCCCCGATCGAGGAGACTGTCCATGTCTGATTTCCGCCCCTATCCTCGCTTGGAAGCGTTTGAGCGGTTACACATTAGTGACGGACTGACCATCAATGCAGAGCGATGGCAACAGGCGCACGGATATCACCGCCAACGACAAAATTTTCAATACCAGGCACTACACGAAGCTGGGATCATCTACGGCTTGGGGGTGGCGATCGTACCAGAGCAACCCGATGGTCGGTTGCTTCAGATTCAACCGGGGGTCGCGATCGATATTGAAGGCAACCCTATTATTGTTCGCCAACCCGAAGAATTTCGGATTATGTCCGAGCCGCCAGAAGGGCAAATCCTGGTTGTCCACCTGGCAGTCAATTATGTTGATCCTGATGCCTTGCGTCTGAATCCGTCCACTCGTGTGTTGCAAGAAAGCTTTCGCATTGTCGAGAAAGTGCAGCTTGATCCGCGTGATGTTGAGCTTTGCCGCATCCATCTCCGGTCTGGGGCAACCCAACTCCAAACCCCAACCGATGTCTTTGCTCCCAGCGACAACCAGCTCGATTTTCGCGGACGTTGCCATCCTCAGCCCTATCCTCAGTTGTGGGTGAGGGTGGGGCAAGTGACCACTGATCGTGCCAGCGATCTCATCACCCAGCAAGGGTTTACCGAGTTATTGAGATCGCTCACGGGGTTATATCCTGCTTTGCGCGGCACACCGCCCCAAAATTTCTCTGCCAAATTTCTGGGGCGCGCTTCAGTGCTCGACTGCGAGTTGCTAGCGATCGCGCAGGATGTTCTAATGGCACTGTCCACCCCCGCTTTACAAAGTCTGAGTGCCTATCTGACACAAGGGGGGGTGCTCCTGGTGGTCAATGACTTTAGCGAGATTGATCTCCTGGATCTGCTCGATATCGGCAAAGAACTGCAACTGGGGCTAACCGAAGCAAAGCGAGATCCTGATCTGTTTCGTCAAACAGGTACTGCCCTGAAGAACGAAATTGAATCCAACCAAGCCGCGATCGCTCAGCGATTGCAAGAGATCGAACAGCAACTGGCGACGATCGCGCCCCGACTCGGCATTTCTCTGTCGGGGTCTGGCGATTTGGGGGATGACCATCCTCTCGTCTGGCAGCCCTTCTTATTCAGTCAACTGCCCCAGGTACTCGGTCATGCCATTCACGTCAAAAATTGGGGTGGGTTGGTGTGGATGGTAGGCGACCTGAGCCAGAGTTGGGGACGCAACCCCACGCTGACGCTCCCGCGCGAAATGTTACGTTCTGCTCAGGAATGGGGCATCAACCTCTTGCATTTTGCTGCCCAACGGCGGCAATGGATACAAGCCATGCAACCGCTACCCATCGAAACGAGTACGCCTACCGACAGCCTTCAGCGCCGCACTCAACCGTCTGGATAATTCACACGCTATCTTCCATCCTTTTTCCCCAAGCCCCATTAAGGAGTCCGAGGCAATGGTCGAACCTGCCACTACTAAAAAGCAGATCACGACTGAGTTATCCCATCGGCAGGTGACGCTGAGTGCTGGACAGGCAACCGCAGTCTTCTATGCCACGGTGTACAACGACAGTTCGCGCTTTGCCTCGTTCCAGTTGAGACTCCTGGCAGCCGGTGCGCTGCTCAATACCCCCAAGTCCTGGTATCGTCTGACCCCTGCCATTTCTACCAAGATCCCTGCTGGGGATTGTACCCGCTTCCAGATTGAGATTTTTGACCTGCCGCCGATCGCCCAACAATTTCAGGGGGCGATCGATCTCACGGTCGAAGTCACCTCGCGTGAACTCGAGAACCAATACGATCGACAACTGTTGCGACTGGTCGCCGAGGGACTTCAGGGACAGCCGCCCGACTTATCTTTGCTGGTGCCGAACCAGGAAGCGCGTCCCAATGAGCGCGTGACCATTTTGGGGCAGATTCAAAACCCTACCAGCGTGCCGATGGAAGCTACCCTGCGGTTGGATGGCTTGCCCGATCGCTGGTTTCCTGCTGGCATTCAACAAATCGTCTCCCTGCCCGCGGGCAAAAGCCAGAAGGTGGTGTTTGAGTGCGAAATTCCATCGCCGGAACAAGCCTTCAGTCAAATCTATCCACTCCGGCTGGAGGCAACGGGTCGGTTTCCCAGCGTCACAGCAGCTGGCTCGTTCTATATCCTACCTGCAGGCACCCTCCAGTTTGCCTGTAGTCCATTGGAATGCGCAATCCCAGAAGTACTGGGACGTTGGCAAAATCCACCTCAGGGCACAGCTAAATTTTCTCTCCAGTTTCGTAATCAGAGTAACCTGGCACCCGGTGTCCAAGTTGCCGTGCAGGCATTAAAACCCCAACGTCGTTGGTTTGGAGCCAAGGCAACACCTCCCCCTGCCGTTGTTGATCCCCTAGTTTTGCCGCCCGGGGTTTCGCTGGGTTCGTTGCCCGTAGCACTGCCGACTGGAAACAGTACGCTCCCACTTTATATTCAGCAACGATTGCCCTGGTTGGGGTGGGCACGATCGAAACGGTTTGAAGTCAAAGCGGCAGCGATCGACTGCCACATTCCGCTTCAAGATGAAACTCAAACGCTGGAAGTCAATTTGTTTCCCGTGATCCCCTTGTGGCAACAGTTGTTGGGGGTGCTGCTGGTACTGGGTTTAGGGGCACTCACCTGGTCACTCTTGCGCGATCCAGGACATCAAGCTGCTGTCAATTCGGTGCAATTTAATGGGCAAGGCACTGAAGTCCTGAGTGGATCGAGCGATCAGAGCATTCGGCGCTGGAAGATTCTCGAACAACATCTGTATACGCAGAGCCGCATGGGCAATCTTACCAAAGCAGTACGGGTTGCCCGTTACCGCCCTGTCAACAACGATCAGGTAGCACTGGGGCTGGAAAATGGGGAAATTCAACTTGCCAATCTCTTGACGGGCGAACGATCGCGCCTGACGCCAGACAAAGACGATCGCGTGTTTGGGTTAGTCTTTAGTCGCGATGCCCGCACTCTCTATAGCGGGCATGGCAGTGGACTGGTGCTGCAATGGGATATTCGCAACTTTCATCCCACGCAAAATAAACCCCAGCTTGCCTATGATACGCAATTTGCCATTCAAGCGATGACGCTGGTCGGCAATACTGACGAGTATCTGGCGATCGGGGGACGCTTCAACCGCTTTTTGTTGATGCAAGTGCTAACCGACAGCCACCAAAAACCCAAAACCACCCAATTCTTCGACCTGCCTTATCCGTCCGGTGGCTCCACCGACTACATCACCAGTCTTAGTGCCGCCACTGAACAACCTAACTTGCTGGCGATCTCCGATACCCAGGGACGCATCAGCTTATGGGATACCGATACGTGTGTGCAAAACCGGGGCAACTGCGCCGCGATCGACAAAGCCTGGTTGGGGCATGAGGGCAGTCCAGTGCGGGCGATTGCCCTCAGTAGCAACGGCTGTTTTCTGGCAAGCGGCGGTGATGATGGGCGGGTCAAGCTCTGGTCGCTGGATGGACAAGGATTGCGGCGATCGAGCGAACTGTCTGGGCGCGTGCTGGATCAAACAAAACACCCGCTGAATGCAGTCGATGTGATTCAGACCCGTGACAGTGTCTGGGTCACGAGTGGTGGTGCAGACAAACAAGTGAGACTGTATCGGGTCTCGCTCAGCAGTAACCAGCTAGAGGGCAACCGCTGTCCTGTCCTGGCAGGAGGAAAATCATGAATGCAAACTCACTCACCGAGACAGGCAAGCCCACGCATACACCACTGAGTGTAATCGTTTCTGCCTGGGATCGCTATCGAGTGACGCCCGATTCCCATCATTATCTCGGCGTGACGATTACAAATCGGGGCGATCAGGATGCCGTGGTGCAGGTGCGGCTGGAATCGCCGTCTGAACTCTTGTCGCAATGGTGTAACCAGCCCGAACAATGGTTAGCACTGTCGGGAAATAAAAGTGGCGAACTCACCTTTTGTATTGAAGTACCGGGGGAAGCGCTCCCCCAGTGGTTTGATTATGAAGTGGTGGTGCGTCCCCAAGGAGCCTACGCCGACGACTACCTACCCCCTACCCGCTGTCGGTTGCAAATTCTGGCACCGGAGACCAGCGAAACTACCCAAGATCCCACCTTTACCATCAGCCCGATCACCACGCCCGATCGCCCAGTAATCGTGCAACCGGGCATTCCTGTGGCGGTAGAACTGTTAATCGAGAACCGTTCCGAACGGGTCGATCGCTTTCGGCTGGAATGTACGGGTTTACCAGAGGATTGGCATGTTCAGATAGAATATCCCCGCGACTTTACTGGCTTGGGGTTGGTGCGCATCGACGAGAGTGTGGGGATCAATCCGGGCGATCGTGGCACCATTCGGGCTTACATCCATGCTCCCAACTTGCCATTAGCGGGTCACTACCTACCCACCTTTCGCCTCGCTTCAGAAAATGATGCCACGTTGGGCTTACTGGCGCTGGTGTATTTACGCGTAGAACCCACCTACCAACTCCAGGCGCAATTACAGACCCTGCAAGACCAGGTCCGCGATCGTCCGGCTCAGTTTTCGCTTCAGTTTGCCAACCTGGGCAATACTGCGCGTCAGGTGCAATTTGCCCTGACCTCACTTTCGCCTCCTGATACTTGCACCTACACCTTACCTACCGACACCGTCACGCTGGCACCCCAGACCACTACTCAGGTTCTGGTCGAGGGTCGCCCTCAACACTGGTGGACTCGTCCCTGGTTTGGCATCGGCAAGTCTTACCCCTTTCGCATTGATCTAAAAGCGCCCGATCATCGCCCGATCTCACCCGAAACCCTTCAGGGAACGCTGACCTGGGTACCCCGTCCCTGGTGGCAACTGTTGCTGGTGGTGCTTGCCGGATTGGGCGTGCTCGGCACGCTAATTTTTCTGATCTGGTGGTTCTTTTTGCGTCCACCCACTCCACCCAACGTGCTTGAGTTTGCAGCTGAAGATAGCCGCTATGCCGAAGCCAATGGGGATATGGCACGGGTGCGCTGGCAAATCGAGCATCCCAATCGCATCCAAACCCTGAAGTTGACGGGTTACAGTGCTGATGGTGCTGTGTTGAGTGGTCCGCTAATTTATGAATTCACTGGCAACTCGTTACCCGCTGCCTTGCGCCCTTTCTGTACCCAACAAAAAGTATTGCTGGTCTGCAACCAGATCCGCACCGATGCCTTTCAGCCAGGCAAGTATGTGTTTGAGTTGACGCTGACCCCCAAAGGGCGACAGAAAAAGCCGATCGTCCTTAAAACCAGTCCTGTCGAAATTGCTGCCAAACCTTTCCCGACGGTCACCGTCTTGACTCCCAAAGCTTTGATTTACCGTGAAGCGGCGGCAGGTAATCCCACTCCGGCTGAACGGGCAATTCCCATGGTCGATCAGGCTGGCGTGCGGTTGGGTTGGGTGGTGACCATGGCACAAGACCTCACGGCACTGCATCTGGTCGGGCGCGATAAAGAAAACAAAATGGTGGGCGAAATTTGGTTTCAGTTTTCTACGCCAGGAGAACTGCCGGATGCCTTACGACCCTTTTGCACGCTGGGAGACGTGTTGATTTGTCGAGATGTTCCTACCGGACTCAATACCGTGGGTGAATATCGCCTAGAGTTACAGGCGATCGGGCTAAAAAAGCCCACCTCCGAAAACGGGGCAGACAATGCCACCGCTGCTGCTGCCAGCGAACCAAAACCGAAGTCTACCGAGGTGATTAAAATCCAGCCTCAAATCCCCCAGATTCTTCGCTTTCAAATCAACGGCAAGGAAGCCCCCGCCAAGCTATTAGTGCCTATCATTCCTGGCACAGCACCCCCTGTGATTCAAGTCAGTTGGCAGGTTCAGGCAGGCTCGACCACGCAAGTGGAATTGACCCCCGCTCCCGGTAGCGTCCCTCTCATGGGCAAAATCAGCCTGCCCCTCAGCCCCCAGGGCAGCAATACGATCGCCCTCCAGGTCAAAACGGCTACAGGAGAAATCATCACCCGGGCTGTAACGATCGAAACTTACGATCCCAGCCAAAAAGATGCCGCTGCCAAAGCTGCTGGCGGCGGCGCCGCGCCCGGTACGCCCGGTAGCTCCGCTGGCGGTGGTGCAAATGCGCCCGGTGCGCCCGGTGCGGCTGGTGCCGGTACGCCCACGCCCTTTGGTACGCCCGCTCCCGCTACCAACGATCAGGTCTCTCCCGCCGAACAACCGCCCCAGTTCAATCGCAATTGAGGCAAATCCATGAACCGCCGGATCAAACGTAGAAATGGGGTCGACGAGCGGATGGGTAGAAGAGACCGTCACCGCTCCAGCCACCCAGCCACCCAGCCCTTCCTCCCCCTCCTTTTCCTCATCGCCCTCACCCTCCTCCCCTTGCCGACCCTGGCGCGAGAAAGCCTGGAAAACCTGAAAGATCCAAACTATTGGAGTCAGCTTTGCACCCTACTTTCGACCACCAAACCCGAAGAAGCCCTAACTGCCTGTGAACGGGCGATCGAACTGCGTCAGGGCGACCCGCAACTGTGGGCGCGCTACGGGCAACTGCAAGTCAAGTTGAAAAAGTATCCAGAAGCACTGGCTTCGTTGACCCAGGCAGTGAAACGGCAATCCAAGTATGCTCAAGCGCTGACCGATCAATGCGTTGCCTGGATAGCGCTGAAACAAAAAGATGCGGCAATTCTCGCCTGCGAACAAGCGCTGAAGATCAATCGGTATTGGGGCAATCGATCGCCCGTGATTGCTCAGCATTATCGCAGTGTGGCGATCGATCAGCCAGAGGTTTATCAACAAGCGGTGCAATTCTATGACCAGGCGCTGACCGAGAAACCCAATGACTCGCTGACACTGTTCTATCGAGCGGAGGCGTTGGAGAAGATCGGCAAGGATGCGGCAGCGATCGAGTCCAGTGAATTGGCACTCAAAGGCAATGGCAATTGGGACCCGGAAACGCCCATGCGCGCCTGGTATGTACGGGGGCTGGCTCATCGCAATTTGAGCCAACTTGAATTCGCTGCCCAGGCGTTTGATCAAGCCATTCATCTGGAACCCAATGACGGCGACAGTTGGTTTCAATTAGGGCAAACCTTGCGGCAATTGAAACGTCCGACTGAGGCGCTGGTAGCACTCAATCGCGCTGTGGAACTACAGCCCAAAGCTGCCCAGGTGTTGCTTGCCCAATGTATTGTGCTAAACCAATTGCAACAGGCAGAAGCCGCCTTGGCGGCTTGCCAAAAGGCGATTCAAGGCGATAGCAACTGGCAACCTGCCGATATTGCTCAGGCATGGAATCAACAGAGTCAGGCATTAACGGTGTTGGGTAAGTTGGAGGAAGCGCTCGCAGCCGCCAATCGGGCAGTGGGGATGCGTCCCGATTGGGCAGAAGCCTGGAGCGATCGCTCTGTCGTGCTCTGGTATCTCCAAAAGTATGATGAAGCGCTGGCATCCGTGCAAAAATCGCTGGAACTCAACTCCCAGGATGCGCGTGCCTGGGCAAATCAGGGGCGAATTTTGCGATCGCTGAACCAACCCGAAAACGCCCTGGCAGCCTATGCCGAATCGCTGAAACGCGATCCCCAGGATGCAGGCACCTGGGCAAATCAGAGTGTGGTGCAATGGTCGCTGGGTGACTATCCGGCAGCGCTCGATTCTGCCAATCAAGCCATTACTGCCAATCCCAAACTGGCGCAAGGTTGGCAAAATCGCGCCGTGGCACTGGTGGCGTTGGAAAATTATCCCGAAGCGCAAGCCAGTTATGAGCAGGCAGTATCGCTGGATGCCAAAAATGCAGACGCCTGGACGGGTTTGGGGCTGGTGTTGGCGCAACAGAAACAATATGAGGCGGCGATGGAGTCGCTACAAACTGCACTCAATCTGAATCCTAACAATCTGGTAGCGCAACAGGCGCTCAAAGCAATTACAGAAGCTCAACAGCAATCTTCACTGACCAAACCGTAAGGGTCTGTTCGTATGCAGTGCTCTCGCGATATTAGAAAGTTTGATCACGATGTTGGAGAGTTTGATCGCGACGTTACAGAGTTATCACTTCGACTACCCAAACTTAGGGCGATCGTCCAATCTTTGGGAAAATATGTTGGGCAACAGTCAGAAGCTTTGGTGCATTTTCCTTACAAAAATATTCCCCCATCAGCTCTACGATCTCACCAACGACGAAGAGACTGGCAAGATTGCCCGATTGCACTTGCTTCTAATAAAAATCCTGAAGAGTCATTCGCAATCTTTTGTTGAAGTTCTTGCCAAGTGTATCTTCTCTGAAATTCTTCAATTTGACATTTGCAAATAATGTAAGTCCCCCCTGATGCTACGCATTCTTCTGTAACTTGCTGCACAAAATTGGAGGGATAAAGAGTGGATTGATAACGAGCGGTGTCGGAAGGATGGGGAGCTGGCTCTGATGGCGTACGAACCCCAGCCACCGAACTCGATGGATCGATCCACTCTATCCATTCTCTGATTTCTTTCAACAAATCTGGCGCAACATTAATGAAAGCAACCGGTATACCAATCAGTGCTACCACTACGCCCAATAGTGCCGCAGCAGTTCCGTGAAAAAAGCCACTAAAAATTGTTGTATTTTCCTTATCTCTGCTAGCCATCGAATCCCTCCAAGCAGAACATCCGATCATCTCTTCGCTAAATCTGGCGCTACGCCACGACTAAAAACAGAGGCGCTAGCACTTAGGTTTCTAATGTTTATGAACAGATTTTTGACTACGCAAGTATAGTCAAAAATCTTTTGTCAGGCAGGTACAAATAGAAATACTATTTAGTGAGAATCTTTTCCGGAAATTTATTGAACGTGTGGCCTAACGATTTCAAAGCCTTCAAATGACTCAAATTCAATGGGGCTGTGCGAAGGGCATCACCTGTGCCATCAACCCGCCCTGAACCCGTTTTTTCCCACTTTAGATAGGGAGACAGCCGATTGCACCGAAGTTCGCGCCAGCGGTTCCGCGCATTACGGAAAAGCCCTGAGTGGGAATGTTACGACAAAGTCTTGGGTTATCCACACCAGAGTTCTTCAGAGAAGTTTGCGAAGATGATCTTGTGTTCAGAGCGCAGTCAATCAAAACTCAGCGACTCCTTAAACAACTTCAACCTCGTGAGTCAAGTGAGTCAGCTAAAACACGGTTCGCTCGATCGTCTGACCAAGTCGTACCTCTGAGGGAGGGTTTAGGGATGTTAGAGTCTATGAAAAATCGGGTTACATCCGAAGTGGACAAAGTAAAAGCCACGGGTGGAACACGAGTCGCGCGAATTCGCGACATTGTGAAAGAGGCAACGGCTCAGGTTGTCGCTGAGTTCAAAGAAGGCAAAGGTGAAATTGAGGCCCTTTCCAAAACAGCATTCTCAACGGTAATTCAGGAATTAGACGAGGCAAATCCGTCCACGATCGCAAAACCCGTTGAAGTGATTGCCCCATCCATTGAATCGCCACTCCAAACAACCGAATCGGTCATTCCACCAACCAATTTCTCCAGTCAAAATCCTGAAGTACGCCATGATTTTGCTGATGAAAAAGTGGAGGAAGTCACATCTGGAATGGCGGATACACCCAGTTGGCAGGCGTTACTCACAAGCGCTTTTTATGTAGTGAAGCAACGGTTGCTTAGCCAGTTTCACCAGAAATCTGGAACATGGAAAGAACAGGTACAAAATGGATTGCAAAATGAATACGTTGATTTAAAAAATCGCGTTATTCATCTAGATGGAAACCTGACCGATCGCTATGGCGATCGGTATGCCACTGCCAAACAACGGCTGAGTAAAGTTGCCAGTTGGTATGAAACCGCGCAAGCACAGCAGACTGAAGTTCAAGGCTCTACCGTAGTGCAACAACAGCAAACCGTCTTTGAAAGCAAAGCAGCGGAAGTTGGCGCAACGGTTGCTCAAAAGGAACAGCAACTTCGCCAGCGACTCAAAACTTTTCTGACCACAGCAGCTGCCAAACTTTAGCGCTCGATTCAGTGACAGTCGTTCTCAACAGGGTGATATCTGGCAAACAGTCAGGGCAAAAAGCCTCGATTCCCCCCCACTCCTATCTTGGGAACGCTCAATTGCTCAAATTCACTCTTTTATCATTCCATCCTGGAGGTTTTGTGATGAAATTTGTTCGCATTCTGTTTGGAATTTTACTGCCCCCTGTTGGCGTTTTCCTGACCTATGGCTTGAGTGTTACCTTAGTAATTAACATTCTGTTGACTTTGCTGGGTTGGGTTCCCGGTATCATCCATGCCATCTGGGCGATCGCAAAGTATGAAGAAAAAGCCAGTCAGACAAGCGGCACTGTCTAATCTTCAGTTGTGCAAGTGAGTATTTTTTGGAAAGCATGATCCAGTTCCAAAAAATACTCTAGAAACAATCTTTTCTTCAATAATTTGTCGCCTAGACAGTTGGCAAACTTAATTGATTCAACATCCATTCATCTAAAAAAGAGGAGAACCCGAATGTTAGGATTTTTGATGACGACTTTAGTCAGCGCCCTGAGCTTATTAGTCGTTGATCTCGTGATTCCCGGTGTCGATATTGCGACATTTCCAGCAGCGATTTTGGCAGCGATCGCCATTGGCTTTGTCAATGGCTCCATCAAACCTGTGCTATCTTTTTTGTCACTCCCGATTAACTTTCTGACGTTGGGACTCTTCTCCCTGGTCGTGAATGGTGTGTGTTTCTGGCTAGCGTCTTTAGTCGTGCCAGGGTTTGCAGTTCACGGTTTATTGGCAGTCCTGCTAGCTCCAGTTGTGCTCTCTCTCTCCAGCACCTTTCTCAATCAATATTTTGCAGAGAAGGGGGTTGGTCAATCGATCGCGGCAGCAGACTCCCCTTCAACCCTCAAAGCAGGAACTGAAAAAAATTGATGCAGAAATGGGGGGTGCCTAATAGCAGCGTGAATTGGAGCAAAGTTTCAATTCATCTAACACCAAATTTATACCCAGAATCAGCAACGCCCGTAGAAAATTAAGGGTTCGTAATAGGAGCCAGGGGTCAGAGACACATCTGCCCCCTGGCTCTGTCAATTTACGACAACGCCTTCGGACTGAATTCAAAGTTCCAAATTGGAAGACCGTTCAGCCGCTCAGACGAGGTTGGGACTACGAGAGCTTAGCGACAAAGTCTTGAAGGAGGTCGGAAGCTTTGATTTCAATTCGAGGTAATGCCAATCGTGCATCCCGAAAATGGCTCCGCTCTGGACGATGGGTGAGTCCAAAGGTATAGCCGCACGCTCCAATCAAATGCTGCACCACTGGGTCATAATCCCCATCGGGATAGGCAAACGATCGCACAGAGGTTCCTAATTCGCGAGCCAGAATCGTCCGCGATCGTGCAGCTTCTTGCACCACCTCGGTTACGGATAATCCGGTCAGAGGGCGATGACTGAGGGAACGCGAACCAAATTCAATTCCACTTGCCTGAAGTTGCCGAATCTGTTGCCAGTTCATGTAGGTGCTTGTTTTACGCTCGTTTGGGCAATCGTTAGACTGCTCTATACGATCGATAGCTAGAAAAACCGTTGCCGAAAAACCGTATTTTTCCAGCAAGGGAAAGGCTTCTGTATAAAAAGCCAGAGACTCATCATCAAAGGTAATTAAGATAGCTCGACCGGGTAAAGCTTGACGATTCGTCATTGCCTGGTGCCAGGTCTGCAAATTGACGCTATAGTAACCAGCCTCTTGCAAATAACGCAACTGTTCTGCCAATGTCTGAGGAGTCATTCGCCAGCCGTTGGCTTGTGACCTGTCAACCACAATTGGATGATATTTCAGAATTGCCAGTTGTTGCGTCACCATTAGATCGACTAAGTGCGACTTAAGGCGTTTTTGTTGACTCGGTAGTGGTACTTGCGCTGAAGAGGGTGGATGGGGTGATTCCGGATGCAGTTGCTCAAGTGTCGTCACTGCGTTCCTCCAGAACCGTCGAAGCCAAGAACGCGCTGGCAGCGCTGCCTCTGCATCATACATCTGGTTGAATTTCGCTGATTCAACCTGGGGTTTAGCTTCAAATCGAGTGGGCTGATAGGGAGAAGCTGACAAAATAACATCGGGTGCATAGAGAACCTGGCTGGGAATGCAGCCTTTGGTAGGCAATTGCAGTAGAGGTTCATGGGTTGCGATCGCCGATTCTAATAATGCAGCAGCGGTCGCAGCAGGCAACCTTGCCCAACGAGAATCACTAGTTCCGATATCGCCCGATCGCCGACCCAACACTAACATTGACTTGCCCTGATCTGAGGCAGTGTCCCTTGCCGATCGCTGCCACATCGGAATATGGTTGGACTTCTGCTGAGCGGCTTCAGACAAGCGGTTTCGTAAGCTCGTAGGGTCTGACAGCGATCTCCCCAGCAACCCCTCCCGCACGACTGCACAACATAATTCTGCCCCGGCGCCCAGCAATAGCGCCACCCGCAACGCCTGAGCAGTCACCACTTCCTTTTCCACTGGGACGGTAATGAACCCTAAGGCGCTGCCTCCTACAGTCAACAATACAGTCAGTTCCGAGGCGCTAACAGACACATTGGGCAGTGCTTCACTGATCTCAAGGGTGAGTTCATTGTGTTCAATCTGTTGTGTGAGTGTGGAGACCTCTCGAATAAGATGCGGATTGTAAAAATCTGCATTTGACCAGTCAGGGCAATTCCAAAGCTGTTGCAAAAAGATCAGCCAACCCTGTTCATCATGGAATGATTGAAAGTTGTCGGCAGTGGTGATTTTGGCGTAGAGAGTCTGTTCAAAAAACCGTCCCAAAATTTGCCAGGCAAAGTTCGCCGCGATCGCATCCGCCATTACTACAGCCGACAAAACCCCATCACATACAGGTAACTCCAGCGTTCCCAGCGGTGAGCCTGCCGCTTCAACCAGACAGTAAGCGCGCTCTACAGCAACGGGAGGATACAGATCGCGAAGTGGCTCTGTGACTTCTACTCGAATAGCATAGGTTTTTCCTAGGGCCAGAGGCAAGGGCGCTTCTGCCTGTTGCAAAATCAACCGATCGAGAATCACACGCACGCGATCGGTGAGCAGCGGTGCTTGCGACTTCGTTTCCATCGCAAACAAAAAATCATTCACACAGGGTTCCACCTCTGACCACCGTTCCCATAAAATGCCAGGAGACTCGGTTGTAGGCACGGGCAGCGATTCTAAAAGGCAGAGGGCAATGGAGAGTGGATCAAGATCTGGAATCGGTTCCGCCTCCAGCAGATCGAGTAAATAGCGGGCATCTTTGCCCACACCCAGAACGGTACCCGCACACCAGGTGGCCAACAGCAATTTCAAGCCTGGAAGTCGTTCCGCTGGCATTCCATTGACATGAGCAGGATGAGGATTGGGTACACGCGGATCAGGCGAATGCCCCTGGATTAGGGTTCGGAGTCCATAGGTAAAGCGTTTGGTGCTATCACTGGAATGAGAGTTGTGCCGCATGCGGTAAAAGGCAAGCACTTCAGGAACTGCAACAAATCGGGCACCGGTGCGCGCGATCCGTTGCCAGAGATCCCAATCTTGATTGTTATAGAAAAATGGATCAAAGCCACCTAAAGCAAGCACCAGGGCTTTCCGAACAATGCAAGCATTGATCGAAAACGGACAGTAGCGCGCTAGTTCAGCAAATAAATCGCTTGCCAAAGGAACCTGTTTTCTACCATAGCAAGTGCCATTAGCGGCGACTCGTACCGAGCTACAATGTACGACATCAAAATCTGGATGGGTTGCCAGTTGACCTAACATCTTTTCTAGATAAGTCGGTGCAATCCAATCATCAGCATCGAGAAAGAGGAGCCAATCAAATTTAGCCAGATGGATGCCTTCGTTGCGAGCGATACTGACACCCCGATGAGGCTGATTGATGAAGCGGATGCGTGCATCTTGTTGGACGAAGCGACTAACAATCGTTGCCGTTTCATCAGTAGAACCGTCATTGACTACGATCGCTTCCCAGTGAGGAAGCGTTTGAGCTTGGAGTGATTCAATCGTTTGGGTAATGGTTTCTGCTGAGTTATAAGCGGGTATAACCACAGATAAATTCATAGGTAATTCAGCGCTCATTTAAGGTAGTTCAGCACTCATAAATTCGATGCTATGAGGTTGGTCACGGTTGACCAACCTCACTCAGAACCAACGATCATGTGCTCTTTTGTTAATAGTATGGAACGTAGTAAAATATCTTAACAAATGCTGGTCTGAGTTGAGATTTATTGAATATGAAAAGGCAAATTCAGCTTTGGATTCAGTAATATTCAGCATTCTGGCAGAAGTATTTCGAGAGTAACTGAAAAGAATAATTCCTTTTTAGTTAAAAATACTATCTTTATGGCATCTTTACGCTTGAGGCTTTTATCTTCTGGTTTTGGCGGTTGCTTTTAGGGTAGAACGCATAAGTTTGATTCAATAAATTGAATGCCTGAAGTTTCCTTGTCCAGAAGATTTTCAGGAGAACGGGCTAGTTTTGTGATTCACGATCGACTTTAAAGAAGCCTTTGAGGAGGTAAAGCTCTGCACCCTTACATCGCAATCGTTTTTGAGGAGCCGAAGCATTCTGGGTCAGCGAATTCGGTAAAGAATAAACCGATCGTCTTCATACTCCACAACATATCGGTTTGTGATGGTAGAGGGTTGGACGATCGCCAATTCCTTTAGGGCACCGCTATTAAGTTCTTTCTTATCAATCAAAATGTGGGAAATCCTCAATTTCCCTAAGGTTTGGAATGCTTTTTGTTCCTGTCCGATGGACGCACCCCAAATGGCTGGATGGGCAATCGTGGCATCGCTCCAAATTCGTTCTCGATCGGCATAAAAATGGTCGCCACTGCTAAAGCTGAGAACGCGGGCATTGGTCGGTAAATGGGTATTAATATAACGCCATGCCCGATAAGAGGGCACCGCATGCTGCAAATAATCGGTTTGAGATTGCCGTCCAACTACGACCGCGAAAGGGATTTGGTGCATGGCATGGTTGAGCCACCCCTCCCATTGCACGCGATCGCCTTCATGAAACTGGATGAACGGCGGTAAATTCAGTGGCAGCAAAACTGCTAAACCAGCGAAAAGAAACGATTTACCTCGATGTGTCAAAGAACGCAGGATAGAGGCTAAAGGAGTCGCGGCTTCAGCCGCCAAAACTGCAAGTAAAGGAGTAATGGGAATCAGAAAGCGCATCTGAAAGCTACTGAAGGGAGATGCCCATAGCGCCAAAAACAGCCCGACAAAAGCCAATAACCAGATTGTGGCTGGAGTAAAGCGTCGTCGGATCAGTAATGCAGGGAGCAACAACAGAAATAAGGGACCTAATGCTCCATCATAGTGAGCTGCGTGAACGGTCATATCCCAGGGAAGTGTCAGCAAGTTAGGGAGGGTACGAGGACGACCAAAATGTCCCAAAAATTTGCCTAATCCACTTTCAGTCAAGCTATTCCAGCGATCGGGGGGTGCACCAAAGATCTCAAATAGTTCTGGAAAAACGGGATTGCCCGAAGCAAGCCAACTGCGAAGATACCAGGGCAAGGGGAAAAGCAAGCTGAATCCACAGAACACTAAAACGGGGAAAAGCAGAGGTCGCCAACTCCGTTCCTGCAACCAGAGTTTGAGTACCAGACCGATCGCCGTTAATGCCAGAACAAACAGGGCTAAATGTTTGGTTGCCAGTGCGAGCCCCAGATTCAAAGCTGCCAGCAATAACCACTGCCAGCAGCGGTTTTCGTAGCGCAGCAGAGCATAAATCACTAACCCCACATGCAATGCCAGTGCCAGGTCAATGTAGGCAGTAGTCGACTCCCAGAGCACAATGGGAATGGTGACAAATAACGCTACGGCGAGCCAGGGGGAAGCGCGCGGCATAAAACGGCTAGCCAATTGATAAACCAGTAAGCCAGTGAGGGGTAAACAGGCAAAATGCAGCAGTTTTGCGCCAATTTGTCCCCCCACTGCTAACCCTGCCCCAAAGATCAGTTCCCAAGTCATGGGATAGAGCGAGATGAAATCGGCAGGCAGATCCACCAGAAAACCTTGCTGTAACCAGAGTTTTGGCAGTCCCAAATGATACCAGAGGGCATCATATTCTTGTTCTGGCGCCAGTGCGCCGATCAGGGCAATGGCAGTTGCCAGTAGGACGATCGCCTGCCAGAGACGATCGCCCGATCGGCGACGAATGGGTGCAATCACTGGCTTAACGAAGTCGGGCTGCTGCCGACCGTTTCTTGTCCAATGCCAACCCCAACTGCACGCTCCCCCCAACACAATGATTGCAATCAGGATTTGCACACTGCTGATGTAGTAGAGCCGCAAGCCAGCTAAGCCTGCCGAGAGATAGGCAATACAGCCCAGCCCCGTTGAGATCTGGTAAAGCAATGCCTCCCGTCTGCCATCAAATTGCCAGCGCAGCCAGTGAAACAACCCCATCCCCAAAAACTGTGCCGCTAGCAATACCCACCCTGCTCCCAAGATACCCTGTACTGCGCGTAGGGTGGCTTCTTGAAAAGCAGGCAAAAAGTATGCAACAGGACTGATTGTGAATAGATAGCCCAGCAAAACGACTGAACTGGAGAAGATGCCAAAGCCCAGCAAAATCTGCGATCGCTGCCATTGTTCCCGTCTTGCTGGCGATCGTTGAAGTAGCCAAATGGTTGCCCCCAAAAACAATCCCATGCTTGCGGCAGCAAATCCAGCATCTAAAAAGACATTCACGACAGACACCCCATCAGGGTTAGGGACTTTACCCGTTGCGGTATACCCAAATTGTCGGTAGTAAACCGTCAACAATCCGATCGCCCACACCAGCCAGAGCAGTGCCCAGCCCCGTTGTTGCCAGATACGATTTCCCCCAATTTTTGGGTCTAAGAATAACTGCACAAAATTCTTCATGAACCCAGTTTCGCGACAAACGCCTTGAGGCTATCAGAACCTTCGATCTCGATCCGGGGCAGCGAGAGTAACGCATCCCGAAAACCACTCCGACCAGAACGACAAGACAATCCTACGGTATAGCCGCAAGCGCCGATTAGATGTTGCACAACTGCGTTGTGATCCCCGTAGGGATAGGCGATCGTCCGAATGGGAACTCCCAATTCTCGCTCTAAAATGGCTCGCGATCGGGTTGCTTCTTTGACAATCTCCACAGGCGATAAAGCCGTTAACAGAGGATGAGTCGCAGTATGAGAACCGAATTCGATCCCTTCTGTTTGGAGTTGTCGAATGGTGTGCCAGTTCATCAGAGGAATTTCTTCCTGATACGCTTGATCCCATACATTCGCCCCCCCCACTTGGTTGGCAACCAGAAAAACTGTGGCAGAGAACCCGTATTGTTTTAACAAGGGTGCAGCATAGTCAAGAAAGTCTTGATATCCATCATCAAAGGTGAGAGCGATCGCCCGACCAGGAAGAGGACGACGATTCACCATTGCTTCGCGCCATTGCTCCCAAAGCACACTGTAATACCCAGCATCCCGCAAATATTGCAACTGTTGCTCAAAAGCTTGAGGGGTGACCCGGTAACGACTTAAGCGGTCAGTGCCAGCAGGCGCGACCCGATGGTACATCAGAATGGGTAGACGATCGGTGACAACGGGCACTTCTTCATAGTCTCTGGGGGTCCCCCCCTGCCACAACACATGCGCTTCAACATCGGGCGGCAAAGGGGTGGGTTGTTGAGCCAGGCGGATCAACTTTGGGATCGATCGCTGCCAGGGCAACTGCACAGGAGGGCGGCGTTGAAAAAGTTGGATGCGATAGAGCGGTGTCCAAATTTCTTTTGCGAGGCTGAGGTCAGGAACCTCGCAAAATACATCACTAATCCCTTTGGCGCCAAAGGGTACATTGTTCCAGCCAAACCCCGATTGATCAGGCTCATCCACGACTGCGTGAGCATGTGCCATGAGCAAATAGCCGCCTGGTTCCAATGCCTGAGTTATTTTGTGAGCAACTTCTACCAACTGATCTTTGCCGCCGACATAATAAAGCACCTCACTGCACACGATCAGGTTAAAGCGTCCTGGGATGGTATCCTTCACTAGGTCTAGGCGTTGGAAATCCAGATGCTGAAATTGCTGGCAACGATCGGCTGTGCGATCGAGGGCAATCTGCGAAATGTCCGTCACCGTGAGATGTTTCACTTTGGCAGCCAGTTGCACAGTAAAGTGTCCCTCGGCACAGGCAAGCTCCAAGGCTTTGTTGACCTTTCCATGCGGTAAGAGCGAAAGCGTTTGCTCGTACTTGGTTTGCTCATAGGGACTGGTATATTTCCAAGGATCAGGCTGGGTCGCAAACAAAGTCTCAAATTCGCTGCGATCGTTCCGTCTCGCTGAAGCCATTGGGGTCTGATCGGCAGGAATGAGCGGATACCGTTGATAGGGATGCTGAATCAGGTCTGGTGCATAAATCACCCACTTGAGAGCTTGACCGGGTGCTGGAGTTTGAATAATTGGTTCGTGAGCTGCGATCGCAGCCTGCAACATATCGGGCGCAGCCGCAGCAGGCAACATTGCCTGACGAGAATCACTCGTCCCAATGGCACCATACCGCCGACCGAATACCAGGGCATTTTTGAGCAGTTCTGGATTGTAGGAACAAGCCAATTGCATCGTCTCAGTTTGGTATGAACGTTTCTGCTGTGCGGATGCAGCCAACCGTTCCCGCAAAGGTGTTGGATCGGTCAGGCTTCTCCCTAACAGCCCCTCTCGCACCACCGCACAACATAACTCAAAATGGCTTTCTAGCAATACGGCGACGCGCACAGCCTGGGCAGTCACAAAGTTATTCTTCACGGGCACTGTAATGCATCCCAGTGCGGCTCCCGCAACGGTGGGTAATACGGTGAGTTCTAAAGCATTGACTTCAATATCCGGAAATTCTTCACTGATTTCGATCGTTAGCCAATCTTGCTCTAAGGGTTGCCGGGTTGCTGTAGGGTCGATCTCTGTCGCATCATAGAATTGCTCGTCGGACCAGTCTGGACGATTCCAGAGTTGTTGTAACAATACTCGCCAGCCAATCTCGTCATGCAGCAACTGGATTTCCTCATGAGTTGCTGGAGGATAGATCGTATGTTCAAAGAACCGACCCAAAATCTTCCAGGCAAAGGTCGCTGCGATCGTATCTGCCAACACAACACTTGCCACCACACCATTGCAGATTGGCAATTCTATCGTTCCTAGCGGCTCGCCTGCCACAGTCACCCAACCGTACAGCGATTCTGCCTGCTCAGGGGAATACACATCCACGAGCGGCTGGGTGATGTCTACCTGAATTGCATGGATCGTTGCCAATGTCATTGGCTGGGTCAGATGTGTCTCCTGTAGCACTAATCGGGCTAAGAGAACCAAAGTTCGATGTGCAAAGCCAGAGGCTGGTAATTTCTCTTCCAATGCTTGAAGAAACTTGAGAATCGGCGCTTCCAGTAATTGCCAGCGGTCTATCCAAACCGAGGGCGCTTGGCAGGCTGGAATTAAAATCGATTCAAATAGATTGTCGGCAACCCAGGCAGGTTCTAGCTCCAATGTAGGAACTGTGGAGCTTAAATCAAGCAGATGATGGGCATCTTTGCCTTGCCCCAAAAACAATCCTGCGATCCAGGTGGTCATCAACATCTGTGCTTTTGCCAACGCTTCGATGGGTTGCCCCTTCGTATACGCTGGCTTGGCAAGGGGCACCCGTGGATCAGTCGCATGACCTTGGGCAATCACCCGCATAGCATCTGTCAAGTATTGATTAGCATTTCGGGAGAGGGAGTCGGGGCGCATCCGGTAGAAGGCTAAGACTTCTGGCACCAACCCGAACTTTGCTCCCATCCGAGCAATTCGTTGCCAGAGATCCCAATCTTCACAGGTTTTGAGTGTACGATCGAAGCCTCCCACATGCTCTACCAAACTTTTTCGCACAAGACAGGTATGAATTGCAAAGGTGCAACAACGGGTCAAGACGGGGAAGAGATCGGACTCTGACTTACCGTACCGGGCATTGCTCACTTGCCCATCGGGGGTTACGTTGCTCCAGCCACAATGCACAGCATCCCAATCTGGGTGGATAGAAAGTTGGGTAAACAGAGTCTCCAGATGCGTCGGTGCCAGCCAATCGTCCGCATCGAGAAAGAGTAACCAATCAAACCGGGCGCGTTGAATGCCAGCATTCCGAGCAACGCAAACCCCAACCTGTGACTGATTGAGGATAATGATGCGACGATCTTGACGGGCAAACCGAGCAGCGACCTCTGCGGTGTCATCACTCGAACCATTATTGATCACGATCGCTTCCCAATCGGGAAAGGTTTGAGCGTAAACAGAGGTCAGGGTATCTGATAGGGTTGCCGCTGCATTATGGGCTGGAATGATGATAGAAACGCCTGGATGCTGCATAAGAATTTTGAGTGCAAGTGGGCATGATGGATATCACCCTAAAATCTGGTATCAATGGGTATAACGTTGGTCAGGATAGGAAAGATAAAAAACATTACTTCAACAAAAACAAGCCTCAATTTCAACAAACAGTTTTTTTATTCCCAATCGCGCATGGTGACATGCGGGAAACATGAACATGTTATCTGCGACCAATCGGCAGATGAAATCAAATATGGGAGGGAATGCAGACCGCTTGCCCCTGTCGTGAGCGAACGCGCATACCCCGAGATCCAAAATGATTTCGCCCCACTCCTGACTAAAAATCGATCACACAATCGACTTCAGGAATAACAGCTCAGCAGGATTCAAAACATTCGTGATGGCAACATATGCTATATGAACGGGTAATCGATAGGGAGTTGATTCTAAATGAATGACTAATAGTGTTTACTTATAAGATCAGAAGTCACTTTGCTAACTTCCCAGCGATGGGGCGGACAAAGGCTCCCTTGAGTCTGAATTGAAGATTTCACAGCAAATGGGTAGGTATGCCAGTGATAGTCGTAAGCATATTTCCAATCCTGTTCATAAACTCCCACATCTGCAAAGTAATCGCCCGTATTCAGATCTAATCGATCGATTTGTAAACTGATCTGTCCATGCCCCTGAATGCTAGATAGGGGGATACTCATGGTTGCAGTTGTGGTATCAAGACAGACCAATCCATCTTTGTGACTGATGCTGACTCCAAAAATGGGAGCGGCGATCGGCCGTTCTGCCAAATACTCGATATCAATGCGGAGTGCTCCTCCGCTTTTGATCTCCGTTGCCGGAGTCAGGCGTACATCCAGAATCTCAACTTCAAGCGACCCAAACCGATTGTCATTCACCCGCAACTCAACCCCCGATCGAGTCATTTGGGGAGGACGCACAGGTGTTCGTTTTCGGGTTTCTGAGCGCATTTCAGCCACATACTGTCCAGCCACTACCTCCGGCTCACCATAGGCAAAAATTTGTCCAGCTTTGAGCCACATTGCCCGATCACACAGTTGTTCAATCTGCTCTGCACTATGGGAGATCAAGATAATGGCACATCCCTCTTTCTTCAACCGAGTAATTCGCTCCAAACACTTTGCCTGAAAGGCAATATCGCCGACTGACAAAAACTCATCCACCAGCAACACTTGCGGATCGGTATGAATTGCTGTTGAAAAAGCCAGCCGCATTTGCATCCCACTGCTGTAGGTGCGGAGTGGATTATCTATAAACGATTCCAGTTCAGCAAAGGCAAGAATTTCATCAAACCGACGGGCAACTTCCCGCCGAGTCAATCCTGCTACCACGCCACTCACGAATACATTTTCTCGCCCGGTTAAATCCGAGTGAAATCCGGCTCCCAGATCCAGCAAGGCACCAATCTGCCCATTCACCTTGACTTTGCCCTCATCGGCTCGTCCAACCCCTCCCACCAGTTGCAATAGGGTCGATTTGCCTGCACCATTCTGCCCCAAAATGCCTAACATTTCTCCGGGAAACACCGTGAAGCTGACATCTCGCAATGCCCAAAATTCTTCGACTGGGGTCATGCGGCGTAATCCCGCCACCACTGCTTCCTGGAAGGTTAGGGGACGATCGCCATGAAACCGACGAAACCGCTTACCCAACCCCTCAACCTTGACGGCATAACGCATTTACAATTCCTCCACAAAGCGATTGCTCTGTCGCTTAAAAATCCGATGCCCGATCGGCAAAATTGCCAAAGAAACAAGACTGAGAATTCCTAAAACTGACCAGTTCGGGGGCATCCCATGAATCATAATTTGACGATAGGATTCCACCAAAATCACCATCGGATTCAAGTAATAGACGGATTGTAAGCGATCGGGCACATGGCTAATATCGTAGAAAAGGGGGGTGAGATAAAACAGCAGTTGCAGTAACACGCCTAGAATGTGCTGGGTGTCTCGAAAACTCACGTTAACGGCTGCTAGCGGGTAGGTGAGACTCACCGTCAGCACAAACTGAAGCAGCAACAGGACGGGTAAATACATGAGTGCAGGCGTAATTGCAATGCCATCGATCGCGATAAAGATGATTAAAATCGGCAATGCTAGACAAAAGTGAATCAACCCCGTCATCACCGTCACCACCGGCAAAATAGAAACCGGGAACCCAGGTTGCCGAATTAAAGGACGATTGTTCGTAATCACCCCCGTTGCCTGAAAAAGAGATGACTGAAACCAGTTCCAGACTAGTAATCCGCTGAATACGAAAGACGAATATCGGGGAATATTAACGGGTAAGACTATCTGAAAAATAAAAGCAAACACCGCTAGTTGGAGCAGAGGATTGATTAACGTCCAAGCAATTCCCATCATGGAGCGCTTATAGAGAATTTTCATGTCACGGCTGACCAGTTCGTGCAAAAGGTCAATCTGCTGGGACAGACGACCTTTTGCGAACCAACCGCTCAAGCTTTTCATGATGTTGCCTCCTGGGTTGAAGCAGAATCTGCTTCAGACAGGTGCAGTTCCAAGCTCTCCACTTTGCGAGCTTGGAAGTGTCCTGTAACGTAAACAAAAGGACTCATAAGCATTCCCAACAGCTCAAATAAAATCAACGAACGGGGCACTTTACCGGGTCGGCGAAGGCGACGGACAATTTGCTCAATCAACCAGAAGCGAACAAAAAAGCGTCCCAAGGAGAGCCAACCGACTCGTCCACTGATAGCACAGGTTAGTAAAAAAGCCCCCAATCCACAATTTTTGTGATACAGGGTTTGCCATAAGGTAGACATCGGTGGTTGAGTCGTATGCCAAACCACCATTGCCGGTTCATAAGCCAGAGTATGACCTTGGGTCACCAGACGATGCAACAGTTCAACTTCGCTACCATAGTGGCTGGAAATGTCCATGCCCAAGGCATGACTAAACCCACCGATTTTCGAGAAAACACTGCGACGGAACGCCACATTGGTTTCTACCACCTGTTTGTGGATATGGAGCAAATCTTTTTCTGGAACGGGTTGCCAGTGAGCCAATCGATCGATGGCTAAAAAGTCTTTACGAATCTTTTGTCGATGCATTTTTTGCACCATGCCACCATAAAAAAATTCATAGAGATATTGAGCATCTGTAACAAGTTGTCCGGGAGCAGACAGCCCCGTGACTGCCATCACCTCTGGGTCAGCGAATGCCTGCGCAATCGCCCGTAACCAGAGGCGATCGGCAACCATATCATCATCAATAAAAGCGACGATGTCGTAGCGAGCTTCTGCAATACCGCGATTGCGCGCACAGCCCAAACCAGGGTTTTCTTCGTAAATGTAACGGATAGACCACTGATTTTTCCATTGAGCCGCCTTTTCGGTTGGAGAAGTGTTGTCTACAACAATCACTTCAAAATTGGGATAATCAATTTGTAAGAGCGATGCTAAACAACGTTGCAATTGAGCACTGGGATAACGCACACAGACGATCACACTAATCGGTGGAGCAGGCTGATCTGCTGGCTCAAGATGCCCCAACATTTCATATTCGAGTGTTGCCCGCGCAATTTCCCAACCCAGTTGTTCGTTAATTGACTGTTGTAATTGCTCTGCGGAAAGACCTGCCGAATGATTGTGAGACAAATAAACCCAACCTAACGGTTGATGATGATGACGCACTAAAATCTGGAGATCGTTGTACGCTTCCAATTCCCAGATTGAGGGAATGGGCTGTGTAATTTCTAAATCCAGGACTTTAGTTGACATGAATAACCTCCAGTGGTTGAGGATGGCAATTGGCAGATTGCAAAGGAGTGCTGACTTGAGACCAGCCACGCTCCAACATCATCCTTGACAAACAAGATTTCGCCAAACCTTTGGTCAGTTCAGCGCGCAAGTGGATGCCCCGTAACCGCTCGACCCCTATTTTAGGCGGAATCCGACCGACAATTTGCGAACCATAGCGTAACCGAATCGCCGTAGGTCTTGCCTGATCAACTTGTTGCTCAGCTTGGTCAAACCCGTCTGCCAGATCGATTTCTATCTCTAAACTGGGCAGATTGGACAAACTGCTCGTATCAGCCTGCAAAAAACTTTGTAATGCTTGTTGTAGGCTAGATGCTTTGGCAATCCCCCGCAGATACCAATAGCCCAGCAGACGATCGAGAAGCGATCGCCAATAATGACGCAACCGTAACCCCTCCAAAACATCGAGAATTTGACGGGCACAACCTGCTAGAAAATCGCCGAGAATTGGCAGTTTGAAAATCAAAAGAATAATCATCCGATCGAGCAGCGAGCACTGCGCCAATAATCGGCAGACTAGCAGTGTGGATTTTAGTTCGGGGTGTTTTTGTCCAAGTTGTACATCGGCAATCCCTTCCTGGAACTTGCGGTTGAGCGATCGATTGATATCGGTCAATTCGTGATGGTAGCCCATGGCATCGGGCGCAAAACCAAAATCGGCTCCTGCCTTCAACAATCGCAAACCAAGTTCGTAATCTTCGTGGCAGCGAAAGTTGGCATCAAATCCATCGATCGCATTAAATAGCTGGGTGGGGACAGAAAAGTTACCACTTAGCAGATCCGTATAGGCGAAGCGGTGATCGACCTCTCGCATTTGTTGAAACATCGCTTCCCACCAACCACGCAAAGTGATGCGAAAAAAACCGGTCTGGGTTGCCAAAATCGTGGGCAGATAACCGATGACTACGCGATTGGGGTGATCTTCATGCGCCCGTACATGAGCTGCCACAAATTGAGTCGTCACTTCAATATCGTCATCGACAAAAATCAGCAACGGAGCCGTGGCTTTGGCAGCCCCTTGATTTCTGGCGACGGCAGGTCCTTGACCCGGTTGATCAATCACCTGCAAGGCAAACGGTGCTTGGTAGCGATGCAGCATTTCGACGGTGTCATCACTACAGCCATCCGCGACGATAACGACCTCCATTTGCTCGATCGGATAGGTTTGTTGACTCAGCGCAGTTAGAGTTCGAGCGAGGGCAGCACTGCGGTTATGCGTGGGAATAATAATACTGACAGTAGGCATGACCAGACTCAACTTTTAGAAGGGGCTAAGGCAGCCTTGCGGCGAGCTTTAAGATAGGCAGAGGTGCCAACCAAACATCCCTGCAACTCGGCAGCAATCAAGTTAAAGGGAAGGCTACCCGGTTGACGCAGCAACGAGCGCACAAAATTAGGAAATTGATCGTGCAGAAACCAGGCAACGGCTGGTTGTAGCATTGCCCATTCTCGTTCAATCAACAATGTTCGGGTCCAGAACGCATACACCCCGACCCCATAACCATAGAGCGCCCGCCGCAATTCTTCCATAGTGCGGCGATGCCGATGCCAACTCAAAGCTGCTGGGTCATAAACAATGCGATAGCCTGCCAGCAATATCCGGGCAAACATTTCGTGATCTCCTCCAGAACAGGTGGCAGTGCCTGCATCCAGGCATTCATCAAATAGCCCCACCTGATTGATGAGGCTTTTTCGGACTGCCATATTTGCCCCAGCCCCCACTCTACCAGTCGCTAGAGGATTTTGTCGGGCACTATCAAACACCCTACGCTGAAAGCCTTTTCCAAAGGGACTGTAGCTTTCAAACCATTCTTGCGCTTCGGTTTCCAGTTCTAAAGGCATCGTCAACCCCGTGGCACAAATCACGAGAGGATCGCCAAAATTCCGCAGCAAGGCACGCAACCAGTTGGGTTCAGGGACGGCATCGTCATCGGTAAAGGCAATCACTTCGTGAGAGGCTTCGTGCAAGGCGCGATTGCGGGCATTATTCAACCCTGGTTTGTCTTCGCGCACATATCGCACCCGATCGTAGCGCTCAACAATGCGCTGGGTGGCATCTGTCGCCGGAGCATTATCAATCACCAAGAGTTCTTGCCCATCGTCAGGCATTGCCATCAAGCCATCAAGGCAGCGTTGCAGGTCATCTGGACGATCGCGCGTACAAATTGCCACCGTTGCTTTGGGTGGGGTAAAACCAACAATTGTGGTTTCATCCCAACTGAGTTTGTCTCTCAACCATTGCAACCAGACCTCTTCGCCAATTACTTCCGTTAAACAGTGACGAATCTCTGCTCCACTAATACATCCATCAAAGACTCTTGCTACAGTTTTGCCGATCGGGCGTTGATTTAACCGAATCAAGATAAATGCTTTATCGTATGCTTCTAATCCAGTAATCAGGGGAGGCACTGACTGCAAATCGATATCCAGGACTGCTGTTGCCATAGTTGCGTTTAGACAGAATTTGACGGGAATTCAGAGCACCGTTTCGCTGGATCAAAGGGGATGAGTGTCACTCAAATAATGCTGTAAGAATGGACAAGTGGTTAAAACCATGGATCTTAATTCTGATTAGTGAGGGGGCAATCGACGGGGCAGACGGGGTATTTTAAGCTTTCACCCAAACATGGTAGGAATTGAGCGATGCAACAAGCTACTCAGTAACACTTTGAATCGAATACTCAGATTTTGCTTTTCTTTACTCAGTGTATGGGATTGCTTCAGTAAGGATTTTAGCCCTTGCTTTAGGAATATCCAATAATAATTATTCGTGCCGATCCAGGCTGACACTTCTTTAATGGCAAGCTTGAGATAGCTCTCCAGCGTAAGTGCATAAAAACTGGAGCGGAAGATGGTGGAGACATGATCCACTTCTAACGCCCTCAATAGCCAGAATAAGGTACCTCGATAGCAGTGATGTTGACGGCTCTGACGTGCCAAGTAAAGATAGAAGCTGCTACTGGATAACCGACACATCATCCGAGAAGTGGCAGGCTGCCTTTCTCGCGCAAATTTCAGCATTAAGAAGTGCGATCGTGCCATCGAGTCATAATTGCGAGACATGCTGCTGATCACCTTACGGTAACCCACCAAAAACTCCGGAACCACTTGAAACTGATAGAATTCCGATATCCGTAGATACAGATCCCAATCTTCACAGCCCTGAGCACCCAGTTCTTTGAGCTGGCAGTTATAACCCCCTACTTTTTCAAAACAGTCCCGGCGGATCAGCGTTGCACTGGCATTGCCGATAAAGTTATGGCAAACCAGTGTCTTAGAAACATCCCCTTCAATTACGGAAGCACTAAAGTCACCAATCGCCAAATCGATTTCATCAATGTCGAGTGACCAAGAGTAGACTAAACCCACCGTTTCATCTGCCGAAGATAGGCGCTGTACCTGTTTTTGTAGATTTTCCGGATACCAGATGTCATCCGCATCGATCGGAGCAATCAACGAGCCGTTAGCATTCTGGATGGCAAAATTTCGGGCAGCTGCAACCCCCTGATTGGGCTGTTGTAAAAGCCGAATGCGAGAATCTTTCGCTGCCCAAGCATTGACAATTTCCACGGTTCGATCTGTTGAGCCGTCATCGACAACCAAAACTTCGAGATGAGGATAGGTTTGGCTCAACACAGAAACCAACGTTCTCTCAATAAAAGCTGCTGCGTTATAAGCAGGGATGATGACTGAAACCAGCGGTGTAGACATAACAAATCTCACTCAGATCGGACTCAAGACAGGGAATGCTTAGCGAACAGGAAAAACACGGATGGGACTGATGAAACGGGGCGAACTGGCGAACCAGTGAAAAGCAGTTCCACAAAAGAAGGCAACCCCGCTGTAGAAGTAATACAGCCAGTGCATCAAAATACTTCCCAGGGTAAACCTCCATCCTCGCTGATTGAAAAAGAAGGCGTAGACATCGATGTTGAGCACCAACAAAAGACTAGCCAAACCGAGCGCTAGAAAAGCAAAACTTGCTTGATAACAACTGAACAGTCCACACAGAACTAGTAGGTAAACGGCCACGACGCTAATACGGTGAGAGACTTGTAAATTCAGATCATTGATGAACCCTTTTTGATAACTGAGTAAGAGTCTCGTCCAGGGGATACCTCGATCGCACACATCCGTTTTGATCAGGTGCCAGAAAGTCCAGGCTTTATGGTGTTTTGCTTGCGCTTGTTTGACCAGCCGAATTTTGCCTCCTTTTTGTTGCAGCCGATAGCCCAGGTCAATATCTTCGATACAAGGACGGGGATATCGTTCAATATCAAAACCGCCGAGTTGTAAGAAACTGGTGCGACGAATCACGCCACAGCCTGACCAAAAGGTCGAAGCTTCTTCTTGTCCTGTTTGGTGGACGTAGTGATGCATCAAATTTTTGAACTGAGCCACAAAATTGAGCGCTTTGGGGGCATCGTCGTAAGAGCCAAACGCTGCATCCACTTCAGGATGGCGCTTCAAGGCTTTGGCAAAATGGGTGAGTGCATCGGCATGGACTTCACAATCTGCATCAATGAAACAGAGATAACTGCCCTGAGCTACTTGAGCACCCAAATTGCGAGCCGCAGCGGGTCCCGAACGCTTTGCAGTATGCAAAACTTTTGCCCCAAACGATTGAGCGATCGCGGCTGATTGATCCGTTGAGCCATCATCTACGACAATCAGTTCCCAACTTTGAAACCAGGATTGTTGAATCGCTTTCAAACATGCAACTAGCATGTCTCCACCGTTATAAACTGGCACAATGATGGAGAAAAAAGGACGGCAAGTCTGCTCTGAAAAAATCGATGGTTGCATTACAGTCTCCCTACATCCAACGTCCCGTGACCGAAGCCAAAGACTTTACCTCAATATTTTTCTCAGGGAACAGAGTTTCCATCAGTTGGAAGATATCCTCAATCACACCGTCACTATTCATGTAATGGAACGATCCGGTTCTGCCTGCCAGGTGTAGATTTTCCCACTGACCGAGATAGTTTTTCACAGCCCGGAGCTTTTCTTGATAGCCAATGTGGTAAACCGGGTAGGCATAAGGAACACGGAGCACCCAACTTTTGTGCACATCTGATTTCTGAATCCAGCCAATTTCGTCCATTTGCTCGACGACTTTTGCCAGAATTTCATCGTCTGTCATATTCCAGATCGGTTCGTTCCGGCTGGAAAAAATTTCGATCGCCAGCGACGTGTAATCATCACTAGGAACCATCTCCGCCGACCAGTTTTTGGGTTCATGGGTTCGCCCAAAAATCAAATTTCTCAGAGGGAAATAGGTCCAGCTATCCGTGCTTACTTGTTTACGGTTCAAGGCAACAAATAGGCAGACAATGTCCCGATATTCCAAGGTGTAATTACGTAAAATTTCCTGACTGCCCAACTCAGCTGGAATAGATTGCAATAGATAATTGACCGGAATGGTAGAGATAACTTGATCGGCTTGAATCGTCTGGCAGGTTCCATCCTCATGCTGAGCTGTGATTCGAAATCCAGACGAGAGAGGAACACATTCCAACAAAGTAGTACTCGTATGAAGAATCCCTCCCGTCTGCAGAATCTCTTTTTCCAAAGCTTGGGGAATCATGCCAAACCCGGCTCTAGGGTAATAGAACTGAGAGATAGCAGTGGCAGGCGTGTCTTTTGTCGGTTGGACTGCCTGTTTAATCACCCGTAATAAACTGGGGATGCCAATGCGCTGAGATGCCCAGGAAGCCGCAAGTTGGTCGCACGCAATGCCCCAAACTTTCTCGGTATAGGGCTGAAAGAAAGTGCGATAAAGCGCTTTGCCATAGCGTTTGACCACCCAGTCCTCAAATGAAATATCTTGCCGACCGCGTTCGGTCACCTTAGCCGAGAGGTAGCTCACCACCATCTGCATCGCTTTGAACGGTGAAAAAACCGATAGCGCATCGGGAAACTGAATGGGATAGTCTACGAATTTTTTGTTTAGGTAAATGTGGCTAATGCGGGGAACCACTAACAAATCAGTTTTCAATAAATCTTTTAGCCACTGCACTACGCTCGGGTTATTACTGTGAAAACGATGCCCGCCAATGTCAAAGCGGAAGCCATCTTGCTCAAAGGTGCGTGCCAGCCCACCCACCTCAGCGTTTTTCTCAATCAGGGTCACACGGCAGCCTTTTCGTAAAAGCTCACGCGCAGCAACCAACCCTGCCAGCCCCCCGCCCAAAACGACGAAGTGTTGCTGCGTTGGTTCAATCATCGCTTGGTTAGTCGCTTTCCTAGGGTCCTCTAAGGTAATCATCCAAAAACCTCGTACAAAATTCGTACTCAAAAACGCTGCGTAGATACTTACCCAGAGGAATTTTCCTCTTTAATGAATCAAAGTGACGCAAGCCTCTTAAACCCAAGTTAAGCTCTGTATCAAAAAATTCCCCCTTTTCTGCCGCGAATTTACGGTGGCTTCAAATGGATCTACGGAGTTATGAACTTGGCTTGAATCTACAGGGTTCTCAAAGGCAGAGCTTGCCTGGATTTCAAGCAGATTAAAATTTTCCCCAAAAAACTTTTTTAGGCGGATGATAGATTTCAGATCCCTAGTAGTGAGCGGACTCTGCGTTTGGATGGGGGCTGGATACTCAATCCCGCCATCCTGACGGTTGCGATCGCAGCTACTCACGAGATTGACGGGCAAATCCGGCAGCAATGCCTTGGGTGGGGTTGAGCAATCTGATGTCTGGTTGGGGAGCAGGGGCGCAAGGTAGAGCTGATGCCCAACAAGAGCCACTGGTGTTTTGAGGCTTCAAGTAGTCAACGTTATGAATTGTGCGTTGGACAACGGTCACCTTGGGTAGGGCAGGCGGCAAAAGCAGCCGAGTGCGAACGTTTACTGCCAGTAATAACACGGGTATCAATGTGATCGCTCCCCAGGATAGCCCCACAAGTACCTGACGAGTGCCATCCGTTTGCCGGGTCAAGCGTTCAACCAGCGCCGTGAGACCTGGTTGAAAGGGGAACGATTGCGCTGCTAAGTTGGACTGAATCAGAATCGCTGCAGTCAGGGCAGGTAAAAGGACAAAGTAACTCATGCCAAACCGCAGAATCGGTGCTTTGAGAACTGCGAAGAGACTCCCCAAAATTGCAAGTAGTATTACACAGAAGATGCCCATTTTTGAGCGAAAAACAACAGGCAGTAATTCGGTTGGTCCTTTTTGTGGTGAAGAGAAAGAACCCGTGAAGGAATTTGTTTTTTTAACCGTTTTAAGTAAATAAATAATCGATAAAATCGAAACCAAAAGCAATATCACAATTAATTTGCTAGCACCGATCGCATCAAACCAGCGCCAAAATCGCCACACGAAAGGATTGACATCATCGGGCGGCGTGCCAAACCAAGTACTCCATCCGTGTGTGGCTTCTGCCACACTTTGCACACTGGCAAGTGCTGCTGACCAGGGCAGATTCAAACATAAAAAGGTGGATGGATAGAGTGGACAGCCAGAAGTCACAATGCCACCTGCCAGCAATGGCAATAATAAGCCAATGATGCTGAAAACCCCCATTAGTAATCGCTTGAGGCTGCATGTGCCAAATCCGATATAGAACAATAAGGTAATTGGCAGGAGGGGAAGGGCAATCAATTTTATGGCGATCGCTCCAGCGGATAACATGAGAGGGATGAATTCAATGCGCGATCGAGTTGGTTGTTGCGCCAGTGATGTAAGCGTTACGCCATCAGAAAGTAAAAGCCAACTCCATGCCGTGCCCCCCACTAAAAAAATTAATGGAGCATCCGGTGAAGGAGAAACCCAGACTAATGACAATAACCGAGTTAGTAGACTAACCGGTAACGTCAGCAATATAAACATCACCATAAACCAGTCACTCAGTTGTCGCTGATTTGTCAAACCTTGATAAAGACAAAGGCAAAACTGACTTGTCACCAGCAACAAAATAAACCCATTTGTGACTGCTGAAACCTGCCCCTCCCAGATTTCGGGGTTGAGGGGGGCAGCAAGCGCAAACCAGCTAGAGACAAAGCCAAATTGCCCATTCAACAGCGCAATACCTGGAACCATGCCAAACTGCCGTAGCCAGCGAATCGCACCGTAGTGATAAAGTCCGGTGTCAATCCAGGTGACCTGTTGCGTCGTAAATAGTGCGACCCATACGATCGCGACCCCCAACCCCCAAAGGGCAATTCTCGGACAACCCGCCAACAGATGAGCGGCTTCTTGACGGATGGAAGGTCGGCAAACTGACCAGATCACCAATCCACTCATCAACCCCCATCCCACCCGAGGCGACAGGGGAAGCCAAAACGAAATTGCCAGCAGCATCAGGCTAATCGCAATGATACCGAGCCAGCAGGACAGAATGCAGCGATCGCCCCTTCGTAACCAATGTCCGATTTGCAAGCCTTTCAAAATACTTATTCCAACCAGCCAACTCGCAATACCCAGAAACAGCCAAATTGTAATGAAGTAAAGCATAGACAGAGTCAGAGAGGGTTGGCTTGTTATAGGAGATAGAACTGAATCATAATACTGATAGCGCAATAATAATGAGATAGATTCGTCCTTTGATCAGCCTTACCTTAACGAATCCCAGATGCCATGTAGCAAGAAGATTCTATAAGTTAATAATGATCAGAAAATGATCTTTCGTATCCTCCTGTTCTTCAAAAATTGATGCAGCCTACAGTCCTCCCCCTGGTTTGGCGATCTTCCCTCCTCTCTATTGGCGTAACTGTGATCTTTTCGTTGCCAGTGCAAGCAAATTGTGCGGACTTCATTTCTGAGCTTGAAGATGTACAACCTGCAATGGAGCGGCTTTGGCAGCAGGTGCAACAACAGACCACCTATCCTTGGGGGCAGGCTCGTCCTTATGCTCAGTTAGGAGAGGGACGGATTACGCTGACCCCCATTTTCGATCGCCTCACAGGAACGCAAAAACGGCAGGTGCTTGCACAATTGCGTCTAGAGAATTGGGCAGTTGAACTGCTCACTCCCGAAGAAGCAGCCAAAATCCGAAAAGTCTACAGCAACGCGATACCCGCTGCGATGTCACCCTATCAGGTTTTTGCGAGTGATGGTCGAGCGGTATCAATGCCTTACGATGGTTGTACCCGATTGACCTTATTAACCGAAAGGGATCGCTTTAGTTGGTATACCAATCGCCCCGTCGCAACTGCCACACCTGAAACCCTGAGAAATGCCGGCACACCCAGTTGGCGCAAGGTCAAATTTGCGATCGCCCCTGCCCCCGAAAAAACCATTCGGCTCAAGTTTTGGCAAACCGTTGGTTATGACAAATATCCTCTGGGTTGGTGGATTGCCTGGGTTCCAGAACAAGGACAGTTTGAAATTACAGTTGCGACCAATCAGCCCTACCAGAACACATTGCAAAAATTTTGGCAGGTTGCGCCGCGTCAATATCGCTATCAGGTCATCACCACAGAGGGCACAATGCTGGAAACGGACAAACTCAATCCTCAGAAAGGGCTAGACAGCTAGATAAAATGAAAGCGCTATCTTAAGAACTCGATCTTGAGAACTTAGCTCGGTTGTTGCTCCTTTTCATCGCTTGTCGTTACGCATGTCCATTAATTTATCCCCGATCGCTACTTCCGATTTTGTCGCAACGTTGACCGATGCTGCAACGGCTCTGCGTTACAAAACCAATGCGCGTCCTGCCCCCTCTCTCGTCGTGCAAGCATTGCTGCAAGCCGAAAAAGCCTCTAAACAACAGCGTCTCACCTACCCCTGGGAAGCCCTTTTAGGAGACTGGCAGCTTGGCTTTACCGCAACTCGCAAAGCCCATTTCCAGAGAGAAACTGCGATCGGCAAGGGCTTTTATATGCCCCAGTTTATCCCTGCCCAAATTTCCTTTCACGCACCACCAGAACTTCTGGCACAAAATTTGGCGCAAGGCGACATTCGGAATCAGGTTCAATTCGGAGCGTTGGCGCTCAAACTAACGGGTCCAGCTCGGTATCTGAGTAAGAAAAATCTGCTGGCATTTGACTTTACCCAAATCCAACTCTGCCTCTTCAACCGAACAATCTATCAAGGCGCTTTTCGAGGTGGCAAAGCCCAAACTGAAGACTTTGACCAGCGATCGGTGGCAGAGCTGCCCTTTTTTGCTTTTTTTAGTGTGACAGATACCTGGATCGCCGCACGCGGCAGAGGGGGTGGGTTGGCACTCTGGGTGCGTCAGCCTTAAAAAGTCACGCTTGGAAAATCATGAACTGTCTATTCCGAACCATCTCTTTTTAGAAAGTTATGGAATAATGTCATTCGTATTCTCTAGAGTTTTTATGCGGGAATCAGGGTTTTAGAGATTTCAATAATCCTGAAGATTTTCTCCTTTCAAACTACCTTCAATACCCAGACATCCCCCACGATCGCCCCCTCCACCACTTCGATC
>JAESFS010000075.1_pt1 | contig 70453 bp, 72 predicted proteins | sample 9269441 | NCBI WGS metagenome assembly JAESFS01 (sample SAMN14502548, study PRJNA617105) | algae metagenome | isolation source: Scytolyngbya sp. HA4215-MV1 and co-occurring heterotrophs from sample from... | place: USA: Laie Falls, Oahu, Hawaii | collected 2010-08-22
GCGACCACGACGACATCACCAGCCACTGCTGCCATCACTGGAACCGGCTCGTCGCTCAGCCATGGCGCATCATATCCATCGGAATGCGCGATTGGGCCCATCGGTTCTGATCAACGAGAGTTGGTATAATGCCCCCCATCCGCGCGCAAATTGCGCGGGTATGGCGTTGGGTGCGTGGTTAGAGCCATTTCATCGGAAGCAAAGACCCTGAAACAGCTCCAGGCCTAGTTTCCAGGCGTTTTTGGAGGCAACTCCCGAAGCCGCAAGGCTTGAATACGCTTTATCCCAGCCCGGCCATGGCCCTGGCCGCCGCATCGCGCGTCGCCACCAGCGCGGCCAATGTGATGCCCGCCTGCTTCACCGCCGGCGCATCGGCCGGGTCGGTATCGCTCACCTGCTCCTCCGCATCGGCCACGCCCTGCACGAGCTGCTCGCGCATCTCGCTCAGGCGTTCCTTGATCTCATAGGGATCGGCTTCCGGTGCCGCCTGCCATTCCGCCACGATCCCTTCCACCTCCCGCGCCATGCGCAGTGGCACCACGCCCTTGGCCGCAAGCGCCAGGAGGCGAGAGAGGGCGGCATCCACCGGCTTCACCGGGCGCGCGCGTTTCACGGCCATGGGCCTGTCCTTTTCGAATCATCTTCTTCTATCGCGTTCGCTAAATGTTCTCAAGCCAATTCGGTCGCCGCCAGCCATCATTCCGCTCCCAACAGGATGGAATCCGCGATGTCCGACATGACCAAGCAGGCAACCCAGCAGGGCCTAGACAGCTTCATGGCCACTTTCGGCCGCGTGCCGCCGAATTTCTCGCTGCTGGCGGAGCACGCTCCGGCGGCCTTCGCCGGCTACGGCCTCATGCGCGCCTATGTCATGCGCGACCAGGCCGATGGCGGCGCGCTCGACCTCAAGACCAAGGAGCTCATCTTCGCGCTTCTCGACACCCTGGCGGGCCAGACGACAGGGGCGCGCAACCACGCCGTGGCCTCAATGAAGCTAGGCCTGACCCTGCCGGAGTTGGCCGAGGGCCTGGTGCAGGTTCTCATGGTCGGTGGCATCACCACCTGGAACGTCACCGGCGCCGAGGTGATGCGCCACTGTGCCGAATTCGCCTCAACGCAGTGACGCCCAAAACAGGATCAGCGTGGCCACCCCACCCAGCGCGCTGCGCCCTGCATGCAGCCAGCCCCAGCGCAGGATCAGGCGCCGCGCCCCCGGGCCGGCGGCGGCGGGGTCCATCGCCATCAGCGCATGGTTGGTCGGCATGATCCCGAACAGCGTGTAGGGCCAATTGGCCAGCAGTACGGCGCCGCCCAGCAGCCAGGGCCAGCCGGAGCCCTGCCACCAGGCCATCGCGGCCAGCAGGAAGCCCAATATGGCCAGAGAGGCCTGCATGGCGAAGCCGCGCCTATAGGCCGGCTTCCACTGCGCCAGCAGCGCGGCATCATCCAGCCCCAGCCGCGCCGGCTGCTCGGCGATGTTAATGTAGATGGCAGCGCCGGTGAACACTGCCGCGACCACCAGGGCGGCCTGCCCAGCCAGCATCAGCCCTGGCCCCGCCAGCCCGGGCTTTCCCGGTCCAGCTTCCGCAACAACGCCGACCATTCCCGCTTGCCTGCCGCCGAGGCCAGGGCTGGTGCTGGCCGGGCATCCGCCTCGTCGCGCAGCACATGCGGCGAGCCGCCGGCAGTGGTGTCGCAAATCTCGGCGGCGGCGTGGGTATCGGGCATGGCTGCATCCTTTCCGGGCGAAATGCCTGCGAACCCGAACATGCGGCGGCGTTCCAGCGCTTGCCAAGCCCGCCGGCAGGTTTCAGGTTTCCACGTCACAAACCCTTGGGGCTGCCATGACTTTGGAGTTCATCCCCGTGCATCCCGGCTTCGGCGTGGAAGTCCGCGGCGTGGATCTGGCCGGCGACATCGCCGAAGCCGATTGGGCCGCCATCACGCGGGCCTTTCATAGCAAGGGTGTGGTCGTCTTCCGCGGCAATCGGTTGGACGAGGCGCGGCACATCGCCATCTCTCGCCGCCTGGGCGATCTGCAGATCCATGTCCTGACGCAGTTCCTCACCACGCCTTTCCCGGAAATCTATGTCCTGTCAAACGCGCTGCGCGAGGGCAAGCCGATCGGCAATCACGGCGAGGGGATGAACTGGCATTCCGACTGGTCCTATCGCGCCGAGCCTGCCGTGGGCTCCGTGCTGCATGGCCGCATCTGCCCGCCGGAGGGTGCCGACACGCTCTTCGCCTGCATGCACATGGCCTATGAGGCGCTGGATGAGGCCACCCAAGCCCATATCCTGCCGCTGCAGGCCTTGCACTCCTATGTGGGCTATTATGATCGCGCCTTCCCCGACCGGCCGCTGACCGCGGAGCAGCGCGCGGCAACACCGGACGTGATCCACCCCCTGGTCCGCCGCCACCCCGGCAATGGCCGGCTGGCCCTTTATGTCGGGCGCGATGTGGTGAAGGAAATCGTCGGCCTGCCAGCCGATGAGAGCGCTGCCCTGCTCAACATGCTCAACGCCCATGCCGTCTCAGAAAAGTTCATCTACCGCCATAAATGGCAGGAGGGCGACATCGTGGCCTGGGACAACCGCAACACCATGCATCAGGCCACCCCCTATGACGACACGAAGTATATCCGCCTGATGCACCGCACCACGCTGGCCGGCGAACGGCCGATACCCGCCCTCGCCTGAAAGGCCAGACCATGATCCAACGCCGCATCCTCCTCGCCGCTTCGCTGGCCACCCCTGCCCTGGCCCAGACCCTCACCCGCGTGCAGCTACGCCTGAAATGGCTGCCGCAAACGCAATTCGCTGGCTTCTACCTCGCCGTCGAACGCGGCCATTACCGGGCCGAGGGGCTGGATCTGACGATCAATCCCGGCGGGCCTAATATCCAGGGCGAGACCATCGTCGCTTCGGGCGCCGAGCAATTCGGCCTGACCGGCGGCACCGATTCATTCTTCGCGGCGCGCGAGCGGCAATTGCCTGTCGTCTGCATCGGCATCACCCATCAGATCACGCCCTTCGTCTTCGTCGCCAAGCGTGCGAGCAACATCAACTCCCTGGAGGATTTCCGCGGCAAGCGCGTCACCGCCTGGTTCACCGGCGCGCATCTCGTTCTGTATGGCATGCTCGCCGCGCGCGGCATCACGCGGGAGAGCGTGAACATCCAGCCGCAGCAGGTCTCGGTCACGCCCTTCATCAATGGCGAGACCGATGTCTGCGCGGCGACCTGGTACAATGAGTTGAACGTCATCCGCGCGCGTTTGGGCGGCGATGCCAATCTGCGCCTGTTCAGCGCCGAGGATTATGGCATCTCCATCCCGCGCGACACGCTGGTGGTGAACCAACCCTTCGCGGCCTCCAACCCGCGTGCCGTGGAGGGGTTCATGCGCGCGAGCATCAAGGGCTGGCGCGAGGCCAAGGCCGAGCCCGCCGCGGCGCTGGAGAGCGTGATGAAGATCGCCCCCACGCTGGACCGCGCGCACCAGATCGCCATGCTGCCCGAGGCGATCCGCCTGATGCAGGCCGGGCCGGCGGCGACGCAGGGCTGGTTCGCGCTGGATGCCGGCGTGATCCAGCGCGCGCATGATTTCTTCGTGGAACAGCGCGTGCTGCAGGCGCCCATCGATCTCGCGGCCGCCTTCCGGCCTGAATTCCTGAACGCCATCCCATTGGCTGAGCGCATGGCGTGAAACTATCGATCAGCGGCGTCGGAAAAAACTTCGGCGCCGTCCGTGCCCTGGACCGGGTGGATCTCGACATCGCGCCCGGCGAGTTCGTGACCCTCATCGGCCCTTCGGGTTGCGGCAAATCCACCCTGTTCAACATGCTGGCGGGGCTGCTTGAGCCTGACCCGGGCGGCACCATCCTGTTGGATGGGAAAGCCGGCGCCTTGCTCGGCCGCACCGCCTTCATGCCGCAGCGCGATCTTTTGTTCCCCTGGCGCAATGTGCTGGACAATGCCCTGCTGCCTTGTGAGATCGAGGGTCTGCCGCGCGCCGAGGCACGCGCGCGCGCGGAAAAAATGGCGGTGGATTTCGGCCTGCGCGGGTTCGAGAAGCACTACCCCCAGCAGCTTTCCGGCGGCATGCGACAGCGCGTGGCACTGATGCGCACCTTCATGTTCGAGCGTGATCTGCTTCTCCTCGACGAGCCGTTTGGCGCACTCGATGCCCTCACCCGATCGATGATGCAGCGCTGGCTGCTCGACATCTGGGAGCGTTATCGACGCACAATCCTCTTCATCACTCACGACATCGACGAGGCGATTTTCCTCGCCGACCGTGTGGTGGTGATGAGCGCGCGGCCCGGCCGCATCAAGCTGGACCGGCGCATCGACCTGCCGCGCCCGCGCGACGCGCATCTGCTCACCGCGCCCGAATTCACCGCCATCAAGCGCGAGCTGCTGGACGCGGTGGAGGAAGAGAGCCTGAAGAGCTTTTCCGCGTGACTGTGCTGCGCGCGGCCCTGCCGATTTTGCTGTTGTTCGCGCTATGGGAGGCTGCGGTGGTCGGCCTCGCCATCGACCCCTTCTACCTGCCCTCCATCCGCGTGGTGGCGGCGGCGATGCAGGCCCAATCCGCCTTCTATCTCGACGCTTATCTGGTGACGCTGAGCGAGGCAGCACTGGGCTTCGCCATGGGCGGGCTGGTGGGCGTGGGTTCGGCGCTGCTCTTCACCCGGTTGCCGATGGTGAAGGACATGGTGCTGCCCATCTTCATCGTCTCGCAGACCGTGCCGGTAATCGCCTTCGGCGCCATCGTGGTGCTGTGGTTCGGCAATACGCTAATGGCAAAGGCGGCCATTGCCTTCTACCTCACCTTCTTCCCGGTCACGATCAACACGTTGGCGGGAATCGCGGCGGTGGATGCGCGGCAGGTGGCCTTGCTGCGCAGTTTTGGCGCGGGGCAGGGTGCCATCATGCGCAAGCTGCTGCTGCCGGCGGCGCTGCCGCGGATTTTCACGGCGCTGCGCCTGTCGGCCTCGCTGGCGCTGGCCGGTGCCATTGTGGGCGAGTGGTTCGGCGCCACGCGCGGTGTGGGGGCCATGCTGCTGGCGGCGATGTTCAACGAACAGATCGTCAGCCTCTGGGCCTCGATCCTGGTGGCGGCGGCGGTGGGCGGCACGCTCTTTGCCGCCGTGGCGTTGGCCGAGCGGGCGATGGTGTTCTGGCGGGAAGAGCTGTGAACCGCGGTGTGGTCCTGCGCGGGCTTTTCGGTGCGGCGCTGCTGATCGGCGGCTGGGAATTCTGCGTCTGGGTTTTCTCGCTCCCGCAATGGATCCTGCCGCCGCCCAGCGGGATTCTCGCCACCACCTGGAGTGCTCGCGCCGCCCTGTTGCCGGCGGCCGCCATGACGGCTTACGAAGCGCTGGCCGGCTACGCCGTCGGCGCCGCGCTGGGCGTGGTGCTGGCCACGATCCTGGCGCTGGCCACGCCGTTGCGGGCGCTGTTGTTGCCCATGGTGGTGGCGGTGAATTCGGTGCCCGTCGCAGCCTACGCGCCGCTGGCCTTGCTGTGGTTCGGGACCGGGGCGCTGTCTAAAATCATCATGGTAGCCTTCATCGTGGGGTTCACCGTCTTCCTCAATGCGCTGGACGGGCTGATGCGGGTGGACCCGGCGGCGGTGTCGCTGCTGCGGAGCTTCGGCGCAGGGCGGCTGCGGGTGTTGTGGGTGCTACGGCTGCCTTCGGCGCTGCCCGCCATAGCCACGGGGCTGCGCATTTCCACCGTGCGGGCCATGATCGTCACCCTGGTGACGGAGATGCTGGGCGCCCAGCTCGGCCTCGGCTGGACGATTTTCCAGGCCGTCCTGTTGATCGATTTCCTGCAGGTCTGGGCGGCCATCCTGGTCGCGTCCATCATAAGCCTGGTGTTCTTTGGTGTTGTCAGCGCGATCGAACGACGCGTGGTGTTCTGGAGGTAGCGGCATGGATTTGGAACTGCACGGTAAGACCGTGCTGATCACCGGCGCATCGAAGGGTATCGGGCTGGCCTGCACCCACGGTTTTGCCGCCGAGGGTTGTCACCTGCACCTCGCCGCGCGCTCGGCCGAGCCGATGCAGGAGGCGAAGGCTGAACTGGAGGCGAAGCACGGCGTGAAGGTCACGGTCCATGCCGGCAGCCTGTCCGATGACGCCGCGATGCGCGCGCTGGCCGATGCCGTGGGCGATGTCGACATCCTGGTGAACAATGCCGGCGACATCCCCGCCGGTGATATCGAGGCGGTGGACGACGCAGCCTGGCGCCGCGGCTGGGACCTGAAGGTGTTCGGCTACATCAGCCTGACGCGCGCCTATTGGGCGCGGATGAAGGCGCAGGGGCATGGCGTCATCATCAACGACATCGGCAATTCCGGCGAGAATTTCGATGCGCGCTACATCGCCGGTTCTTCGGGGAATGCCTCGCTGATGGCCTTCACCAAGGCGCTGGGCGCGGTGTCGCTCGACCATGGCGTGCGGGTGGTGGGCATCAATCCAGGCCCCGTCGCCACGGACCGCATGATCAAGCTGATGAAGCGCCGCGCGCTGGATTGGTATGGCGATGAAGCGCGCTGGGAGGAGTTGTTCGACAAATACCCGGGCAAGCGGCCCGCAACGGCCGAGGAGGTGGCGGACTTGACGCTCTTCCTGGCCAGCAAGCGCGCCGGTTACATCACCGGCACGGTGGTGACGATCGACGGCGGCATCGCGTCGCGCGGCAGCATCATCTGATGTCCGATCATGAGGCACGAAACCGGCATTTCGAGGCGCTGACCCAGCAAGCTGATCTTCTCTGGTTGGGCCAGAACACCAACCATCTGCCGCCGCACCCCGCGGTGATCGCGGCCATGCATGCGGCGGTGGATGACCATTCGTTCAACGCCTATGCGCCGCCTTTGGGCATGGAGCGGTTGCGGGCGCTGATCCTGGAAGATCTGGGGCTCGACCCCGCGATCTTCGGCGTGATCGTCACCGATGGTGCGGTGGCCGGCCTGTCACATGCCGTGCGCACGCTGCTGCGCCCGGGCGATGAACTGCTGGCTGCCGAGCCGGGTTGGAAATGGCCGCTCGCCTTCGCACGATCGCTGGGTGCCACGGCGCGCGAATTGCCGGTCTATGAGGCGGCGCAGGGTTATCGGTTGTCGCCGCAACAATTGCGCGCGGCGATGCGACCGGAGACAAAACTGGTCTATCTCGTGGACCCCAACAACCCGATGGGTACGCGCTTCGAACCCGAGGACATCGAGGCCTTCGCCGAGATTACCGGTAATGCCTATGTCATCCATGACTGCACCTATCGCCACTTCGCCCAGGGCCACACGCTGCTGGCGCCTCTCGCGCCCGAGCGCACCGTCACCACCTATAGTTTTTCGAAGTGGCTGGGGCTGGCCGGCCTGCGCGTTGGCGCCATGGTCGCCTCGCATGCCCTGATCGCACGCTTTGCCGAGGCGGCGCCCAACGCGCTGGGTTCCTCGGTGCTGGCGCAACGCGCCGCCATCGCGGGGCTGGAGCACAAGGGCGAATTCCTGCCGGGCGTCATCGCGGCCGACCGTGCGGCCAAGGCGATGATCGCGCAGGCTGTGGCCGGCGTGCCGGGCCTGTCGCTGCCGTTGCCGATCAGCCATGGCAATTTCGTCGCCATGGATGTGAGCGCGGCCGGCATCACCCCGGAAAAGCTCGTTGCGGCCTATGCCGAAGCGGGCATCATGATCCGCCAGGGTGGCTACCACACGAAGCGCTACGCCGAGCGCTTCGTGAAGATCAGCACCACCGTCCCCCGCCCCTGGATGGAACGCTTTTGCGACACGCTGCCCGCCATGGTCGAACGCGCCCGCGCGATGAACGACGTGCCCGTCAGTTACTGAGGAACATCATGCCCCACATCACCACGCCGGACGGCACGAAGCTTTGGGTGGAGGAGGCCGGCACCGGTACCGCCATCCTCTTCATCCATGAATTCGGCGGCGATCATCGCAGCTGGGAGCCGCAGCTGCGCTTCTTCTCTCGCCGCCACCGCTGCATCACCTATGGCGCTCGCGGCTATCCGCCGAGCGACGTTCCCGATGATGTCGAACGCTACAGCCAGGCCATCGCAGCCGCCGATGCGGCGGCGGTGCTTGATGGCTTGGGGATCGCGAAGGCGCATATCGTTGGCCTGTCCATGGGCGGTTTCTGCGCGCTGCATGTCGGGCTGAGCCACGCCTCCCGCGCGCTTTCCATCGTCGCGGCCGGAGCCGGCTATGGTGCGGAGAAATCGCTGGAGGCGTATTTTCGCGGTGTCTCACTCGCCGTGGCGGATGGCTTCGAAAAGCAGGGCGCGCCGGAATTCGCGAAGACCTATGCACTGGGTGCCTCGCGCGTGCAGTTCCAGAACAAGGATCCGCGGGGCTGGGCCGAGTTCGCCCAGCAATTGGGTGAGCATGACGCCGCCGGCGCCGCCGCCACCATGCGCGGTGTCCAGGCCCGGCGCCCCTCGCTCTATGACCTTGAAGCCGGTTTCCGCGCCATGGATCTGCCCACGCTGGTGATGACCGGCGATGAGGATGACCACTGCCTGCAACCCGCGCTCTACCTCAAGCGTGTCATCCCCGCCTGCGGCCTCTGCGTCTTCCCCAAGACCGGACATACGCTGAACCTGGAGGAGCCGGCGCTGTTCAACCTTCACCTCGCTGAATTCATCGCCATGGTCGAAGCCGGGCGCTGGGACAAGCGTGATCCGCGGGCCAATCCGGCCGAGGTGATGAAGGTCTCCTGATGGTCGATGGTGCGCGGCTCTGGCAGCGGCTGCAGTTGCTCGCGCAACATGGCGCGCGCGGTGATGGCGGCGTGGACCGCCCGGCGCTTTCCCCTACCGAGGCCGAGGCCAAACGTACCCTCATTGCCTGGGCCGCCGCAGCCGGGATGGCCGCCCGCACCGACCCCCTGGGCAACCTCTTCCTCCGCCGGGATGGCCGCGAAAACCTGGCCCCACTGCTCGTCGGAAGCCACATCGACAGCCAGCCCACCGGCGGCAAATATGACGGCGCCTATGGCGTGCTGGCGGCGCTGGAGGCGATGCCGGACAATCCCCGCCGACCCGTTGAAGTCGTGGCCTGGACGAATGAGGAAGGTAGCCGCTTCGCGCCGGGCATGATGGGTTCTGCCGCCTTCGCTGGCGCGCGCGACACCGCCGAGATCCTCGCCTGCCGCGATGCCGATGGCGTCACTGTGGAACAGGCGCTGGCAGAGATATTTGCCGCTCTGCCGGAGCTGCCCATCGGCCCGCTCGGCGGCCTCGTGCATGCCTATCTGGAGCCGCATATTGAGCAGGGCGTGGTGCTGGAACAGGCCAGCATTCCGCTCGGCATCGTCACTGGATTGCAGGGCAAGCGCACCTTCGCCGTGACCATCAGTGGTGAGGCCGCGCATGCCGGCACCGCGCCCCGCGCAAGCCGGCGCGACGCGCTGCTCGCCGCCGCCCGCGCTGCCACGGCGCTGGATGCGCTGACCGCCGACCCGGCGGACATCACCCGCTTTACAATCGGCCGCCTGACCGTCTCGCCCAACGCGCCCTCGGTGGTGCCGGCGCGGGTGCAGTTCTCCATCGATCTTCGGCACCCCGATGCCGCGGTGCTGACGCGGCTGGGTGACGCCATCGCCGGGGTCATCGCCGCCGCCGCCGTGCCCTGCATCGCCCACACGGAAGAACTCTCCACCGCCATGCCCAGCCGGTTCGATGCGGGGATGCAGGATGATCTGGCGCGGCTGGCGCAGGACCTGGGCCTGGGGGCGCTGCCGCTGCTCAGCATGGCCGGCCATGATTCACGCTTCCTCGCCACCATCTGCCCCAGCGCGATGGTCTTCATTCCTTGCCTGGATGGCGTCACCCATCACCCGGCGGAGAGCATCACCCCTGCCGATGCCCTGGCCGGCGCACGGCTTACCGCCGCCGCCGTGGCGCTCTGGTCGGCCTGAAGCAGCCGCGTGACGATTCTGGAAGCGGCCTTGCCATCACCGTAGGGGTTGCTGCGCGGTCGGGGCATGCGGGGCAGGTCCAGCAACCTGTTGGTCTCGGCCAGGATGCGCGCGGGGTCGGTGCCGACCAGGCGGGCAGTGCCGGCGGCCACCGCCTCCGGCCGCTCTGTCACGTCACGCATCACCAGGACGGGCTTGCCCAGCGAGGGCGCCTCCTCCTGGATGCCGCCGCTGTCGGTCAGCACGATGGCGGCCTGCATTAGAAGATGCGTGAAGGCGGCGTAGGCCAGCGGCGGCAGGAGATGCACATGCGGCACGCCGCCCAGGATGCGCCTGGCCGGCCCCTGCACCGCGGGGTTGAGATGGGCGGGATAGACGACCTCGACATCGCCGCGCCCCGCCAGCCGCACCAGCGACCGGCAGATCGCCTCGAACGGCGCGCCGAAATTCTCCCGCCGATGACCGGTGACGAGGATGATCCGCCGGCCCGGGTCGAGTGCCGGCAGGGCCGCAGCGAGCTGGGTTTCCAGCACCCGGTCGCGCAGGATGCGGCCACGCATCGCCAGCACCGCATCCACCGCTGTGTTGCCGGTGACAGTGATGCTGGCGGCAGCCACCCCCTCGCGCAGCAGATTGTCGCGGGCGAGTGGGGTCGGGGCGAACATCAGCCCGGCCATGCGGTCCACCACCACGCGGTTCATCTCCTCCGGCCAGGGCCGCGCCATGTCGTGGCTGCGCAGCCCGGCCTCGACATGGGCGATGGGCACGCCGGCGTAGAAGCCGGCCATGGCCGCCGCCATGGCGGTTGTGGTGTCGCCATGCACCAGCAGCCACTCAGGCCGGGTTTGGGTCAGGATGGGGCGCAGACCTTCCAGCACGGTGGTGGTGATCCAGGTGAGGTCCTGGCCCGGGCGCATGATGTCGAGGTCGAAATCCGGCACCAGGCCGAATTCATCCAGCGCGCCATCCAGCATGTCGCGGTGCTGGCCGGTGACACAGAGCAGCGAGCGGATGCCCCCTGCCGCGCGCAGGGCGAGCAGCACCGGGGCCATCTTGATGGCTTCCGGTCGCGTACCGATGACGGTGAGGATCGTCCGCATTCCACCACCATAGCGCGAAATTATTTGGTTTAAGCAACCATTAGATCATGCAGCGGCCGAAAAAGGTTGTGTCCTGCGGGTCAGGACACCGGCTCGGGCTGGGTCGCATTGGGGAAGAAGAGCTGCTCGCCATTGATCCTGTAGCCGGCGATGGCCTGCTGTCCGGCCTCGGAGAGGATCCAGTCGATGAAGCGCTGCCCCTCGGCCGCGCGGATATGCGGGTGACGCGCAGGGTTCACCAGCATCACGCCATACTGGTTGAACAGCCTGGCATCGCCCTCGACCAGGATGCGCAGGCCCTGGCGGTTGCGGAAGGCCAGCCAGGTGCCGCGGTCGCTGAGGATATAGGCGTCCTGCGCCGCGGCAGTGTTCAGGGCCGGGCCCATGCCCTGGCCGATCTCGCGATACCAGCGCCCGCGCCCAGCGGTGGGGTCGAGGCCGGCGAGCTGCCACAGCCGCAGCTCCGCCGCATGAGTACCCGAGCGGTCGCCACGCGAGATGAAGGGCGCGGTGGCAGCGGCGATGCGGCGCAGCGCCTCGGCGCTGTCGCGGAGCGCCAGCACGCCTGCCGGGTCTGCCTGTGGGCCAATGATGACGAAGTCGTTGAACATCACGTGCCGGCGCGGGCCGCCGAAGCCGGCTGCCACAAAAGCCTCCTCGGCCGGGCGGTCATGCACGAAGACGACATCGGCATCGCCGCGCCGGCCGACATCGAGCGCCTGGCCGGTGCCCAGCGCCACCACGCGGGCGGAGAAGCCGGTGGCTGTGCGGAACAGCGGCATGATGTGGCTGAAGAGGCCGGATTGCTCGGTGCTGGTGGTGCTGGCGATGGTGATGAAGGTCTGGGCACCCGCGGTGGCGGGGGCCAGCAGGCCCAGGGCGAGAACGGCCCGCCGATTCATGGCGTCACCACAAAAGTTCGCCGCGCAGGAAGGCCCGAGCCTCCGGCGTGGCGGGGTTGTCGAAGAACCGGGCTGCCGGGGTGTGTTCCAGCAGGCGGCCGCGATGGAGGAACACCACGTCGCCCGCCAGGCGCCGGGCCTGGCCAAGATCGTGAGTGGTCATGACGATCTTGCAACCGGAATCGGCGATAAGGCGGATGACCTGCTCGATCTGCCGCGTCGCCGCTGGGTCGAGATTGGCGCAAGGCTCGTCGAGGAACAGCACATCGGGCCGCAGCGCGGCGGCGCGGGCCAGGGCCAGGCGCTGCTGCTCGCCGCCCGAGAGCCGCCGGGCGGGGCGCTCGGCCAGGGTGGTGAGGCCGACCATGGCGAGTGCCTCCCTCACCCGGGCGGTGCGTTCGGCGTGCGGCACGCCGGCGATACCCAGTGGATAGGCGGCATTGGCCGCCACCGAACGCCGCAGCATGACGGGGCGTTGGAAGACCATCGCTGCCCGAGCCGAAAACGAAGTGCCGCTCCAGCGCACCCGCCCGCTGCCCGGTGGCAGCAGCCCGTGCAGCAGGCGCAGCAGCACGCTCTTGCCCGCGCCATTGGGGCCGATGATCAGGCTGGGGGCACCGGCCTCCAGCACCAGGTCGATCCCTTCCAGCACGGTGACGGCACCGGCGGCGAAGCCCAGACCCTCGGCCAGCAACGGCAGCGCGGTGTCGGGCATCAGCCGGCGCGGCCCCGTGCCGTCTCGCGCAGCAATTGCGCAAGTGCGTTCACCGCCAGCACGATGGTCATCAGCACCATTCCCAGCGCCAGCGCCAGTGGCAGGTCGCCCTTGGAGGTCTCCAGCGCGATGGCGGTGGTCATCACACGGGTAAAGCCCTCGATATTGCCGCCCACGATCATCACTGCGCCAACCTCGGCTGAGGCGCGGCCGAAGCCCGCCAGTAGCACCGTCAGCAGCGCGAAGCGGCCGTCCCAGAGCAGGGTTGCGACCGCCTGCCGGGGCGTGGCGCCGAAGCTGTGGAGCTGTTCGGCATATTCCTCCCAGAAACCCTCCAGCACCTGGCGCGACAGCGCGGCCAGGATGGGCGTGATCAGCACCACCTGCGCCACCACCATGGCCGCGGGCGTGAACAGCAGCCCCCAGCCACCCAGCGGGCCGGAGCGGGATAGCGCGAGATAGACCAGCAGTCCCGCCACCACCGGTGGCAGCCCCATCAGCGCGTTGCAGGCCAGGATGATGGCGCGGCGGCCACGAAACCGCCCCACCGCCAGCACGGCGCCCAGCGGGAGGCCGAGCAGGGCCGCGATCGCCACCGCCGCCAGGCTAACCTGCAGCGAGAGGGCGACGATGCGCAGCACGGCGGGGTCACCGCCCGACAGCAGGCCCAGGGCAGCCGTGAAGGCGGAAGCGATGTCGGACATGCGCGGCCCGTGCCCGCCCAGGGCGGGCGGGTCAAGGGCCGGGTTTCAGGGCGGGCAGAAATCCGCCGGCCCGCGAAGGATGACGGGTTCGCCCTCCTGGCGCGTGAACCGGCGGGAGAGGGGGCAGTCCTCGATCTGCAGGCTAGGTCAGCCGTCCTGGAATACCCACCACTCGGGGTGAGAGCACGGTGCGTGGCATGGGGCGTCCACACCGTGGCGAAGCCACGCTATTCCCGCTCGATGCCGGCGATGCGAACCACCTCGGCCCAGCGGGCGCGTTCGGCGGCGAGCAGCCTGTCCATGTGCTCGGGCGTGCCGCCCACCGGTTCGGCGCCCCAGGCGGCCAGGCGCTGGCGGATTTCGGGCTGCGTCAGGATGAGGTCGATCTCGGCGGCGATCCGGCGGCGGATTTCCATTGGCGTGCCGGCGGGCGCGCCGTAGCCGAGCCAGGCGGCCGCCTCGTAACCCGCGATGCCGGCCTCGCGCAGGGTGGGCACGTTGGGCAGCAGGGAGAAACGCGTGGTACCGCCCACTGCCAGCGGCACCAGCGTGCCGGCGGCGAAATCCTCGAGGAAGGAGGGCGCCTGCTCGATGACGAGCTGGATGCGTCCGGCCAGCAGGTCGGTCCGCGCCGGGGCGCCGCCGCGATACTGCACCATTTCCATCTCCACGCCGCCGGCCAGCGCGCGGAACATTTCCACGGTGAGGCGCGACGCCATGCCGGAGGTGGCGAAATTGATGGCGTTCGGCCGCGCGCGTGCCAAGGCCAGAAATTCCGCGACCGTTCGCACGCCCAGCGAGGCCGGGACGATCATCACATAAGGAATGCTCGCCACCATGGAGACGCCGACGAGGTCGCGCTCCGGCGAGTAGGGCAGGTTGCGGTAGACAAAGCCGTTCACCGCCATGGGGCCGGGGCTGCCGGCCAGCAGCGTGTAGCCATCGGGCGCCGCCTTCGCCACGGCATCGGCGCCGAGCACGCCGAAGGCGCCGGCGCGGTTCTCCACCGTGACACTCTGGCCTAACGGCGCCGCCAACTTGTCGGCGATGAGGCGGGCGATGAGGTCGGTGGCGCCGCCTGGTGCGAAGGGGACGATCACGCGCAGCGGCCGCGTCGGCCAGGATTGCGCGAGGGCCGGCATGGCCAGTGCCGCGAGGGCGATGCGGCGCGGGATCATGCCGTGCCTCCGATTGGGAAGAAGCGATTGGTGGGCCGCGGTAGGCCGAGATTGTCGCGCAGGGTCCTGCCCTGATATTCAGTGCGGAACAGGCCGCGGCGCTGCAGTTCGGGGATCACCAGCCGGCCAAAACGTTCCATGCCGATGGGCACCACTGGGGCCGCGACCATGAAGCCATCGCAGGCCTGTTCGCCCCACCACAGCTCCATCTGGTCAGCCACCTGGGTGGGGCTGCCTTTGAACAGGTTGCCGGCCATTTGCGGCAGGATTTTTCGCGCGGTCTGGCCCACGGTCAGCCCTTCGGCCGCGGCCATGGCGAGGATGGCGCGGCCAATGCCGGTGGGGCCGACATGCTCCTCGGCGAATTGCGGCATGGGATCGTCCAGCGGATAGGCCGCCATGCGGGTGCCGACCATTTTCGAGAGGTAGTCGAGCGCCACGGGCATGGGGACGAGTGCGTCCAACTCGGCCATCAACTGGTCGGCCTCGGCCTCGGTCTCGCCCACGAAGACGGTGACGCCGGAGAGGATTTTCAGGGAATCCGGCGCCCGGCCGTAGCGGGAGAGGCGGCCCTTGAGGTCGGCATAGAGCCGCTTGGCGCGCTCGATCGTGCCCTCGATGGCGAAGACGCAATCGGCATGGGCGGCCGACAATTCGCGGCCGGTCTCGGATTGTCCGGCGGAGAAGATCACGGGGTGGCCCTGCGGCGGGCGCGGGGCGTTCAGCGGGCCGGCGACCTGGAAATGCTGTCCGCGAAACTGCAGCGCATGCACTTTCGCGGGATCGAGGAAGCGACCGGAGGCCTTGTCCTGCGGGAAGGCGTCATCGGCCCAGCTGTCCCACAGCCCCTTCACGATGCTGGCGAATTCTCCGGCACGGGCGTAGCGGTCATCCCGCGGAACATGCTCCTCATGGGAGAAATTCAGCGCATCGCCGGGGTTGGAGGTGGTGACGAGGTTCCAGCCAGCCCGCCCGCCGCTGATATGGTCGAGCGAGGCGAAGCGCCGCGCGACCGAGAACGGCTCGTCATAGGTCGTGGTGGTGGTGGCCACGAGGCCGATATGGCTGGTCACCATGGCCAGCGCGCTGAGCAGGGTGACGGGTTCGAAGACGCCCGGCCGGTCAGAGGGGCTGGTGGCGGCGAAGAGGTCGGGCTTGTCCAGGTTGCGCACGCCATTGCCGTCGGCAAGGAAGAGCAGGTCCATCTTCGCCGCCTCGGCGATCTGCGCCAGACGCACGGCATTGGCCAGGTTGGTGGCGGGGCGGTCCCAGGCATGGGGGTGGCGCCATTCGCCGACATGCGAGCCTTGGGCATTAGCGTTGGCGGCGATGATCATCGGCATGGCGTGAAGGCTCCGGCCCCGAACACAGGCGTCGCATCATCGGCGTGTCACCCCGGGCAAAGCAAGCTTTGCCAGGGACTTGTCCGCGAGCGTCCGCGCCACGTCATGGATTTTGCGAGCATTCCATATACAAATTCAACTCATGATTGTGATGAGCCCGACCAATGTCTGGAAATACAACCACATATCGTCAGCGTAACGAAACGATAACCTCTATCGGGCCGGAGCGTCATCGGGTTGTCATCGACGATGTCGCAAAAAGGTGCTCCGCGGTTTGCCCGCGTCGCAATTCAAGGAAGCAAGCATGTCCGGCACCACTGGCCCCTCCTCCTCCCTCACGCCGACCCTTGTCGCGGTCGAACCCAATGTCAGCTTCGCCTCGATCATCTCTGCCGGCGACGCCGTTGCCGGCTCGCTGCGCACCGGCGGCGCCGCCTGGCGCTTCGTCGGCGTGCCTGATGGCCTGGGCGCCTTCGACAATGGTGACGGCACGGCGACCATTTTGATCAACCATGAGATTGGCAACACCGCGGGCGTCACCCGCGCGCATGGCTCCATCGGCTCCTTCGTCAGCCAGCTGACAGTCAACAAGACGACATTGGCGGTAACGGCCGCGACCGACCTAGCCAAGACCATGTTCCTGTGGGACGCCACGGCCAATGCCGGCAATGGCGGCTATGTGCAGCAGACCGCGGCGCTGACCCGCCTCTGCTCGGGCGATTTGCCGGCGGTGCAGGCCTATTTCGACGCCGCCTCGGGCCTGGGCACGACCGACCGCATCTACATGGCGGGCGAGGAAAGCGGCGCCGAGGGCCGCGGCTTCGCTTTCGTCACCACCGGCAGCGAAGCCGGCCGTGCCTATGAGCTGGCCCGCCTGGGCAATCTCTCTTTCGAGAACGCCGTGGCCTCGCCCAATTCCGGTGTGAAGACCGTGGTCATCAGCACGGACGACGCCACGCCGGGCCAGGTCTATGTCTATATCGGTGACAAGCAGGCGACCGGCAGCACCATCGACCGCGCCGGCCTGACCAATGGCCAGCTCTTCGGCGTCAAGGCCAGCTTCGCGGTCGAGACCAACACCACATCCCCGCTTTCCGGCGACTTCACTCTGGCCGCGCTGGGCAATGTGCAGCAGAACACCGGTGCCCAGCTGCAGACCGCATCTACCGCCGCCGGCGTCACCGAATGGCTCCGCCCCGAGGACGGCGGCTGGGACACCATCAACCCCAACCGCTTCTACTTCGCCACGACCAACAACGTGACCAGCCCCTCGCGCCTCTGGGCGCTGGACTTTGTCGATGTGAAGAATCCGACGCTGGGCGGCAAGTTCACAGCCCTGCTGGACGGCACTGAAGGCCAGCTGATGTTCGACAACCTGACCGTGGGCCAGGACGGCACGGTCTATCTGGTCGAGGACGTCGGCAACAACCCGCGCAATGGCAAGATCTGGGCGTATCTGCCGCTCTCCGACAAGCTGGTCGAAATCGGGCAGCATGACGTGGCGCGCAACGGCAACGAGACCACCGCCGCCACCGCGCCCTTCACCCAGGATGAGGAAGCCTCGGGCATCGTCGATGTCACGACGATCTTCGGCAATGCCAACCGCCTGGCCTTCCTGATCGATGACCAGCAGCACTATGCCTTCGGCGCGACCGGCAGCGCCGACCGCACCGAGATCGTCGAGGGCGGCCAGTTGCTGCTGATGTATGTCGACCGGCCGCAGAATGGCGGCGCCGGCAACGACATGATCAAGGGCAGTTGGGGCGATGACCAGCTCAATGGCGCCGGCGGCCGTGACCGGATGTGGGGCGGTTCGGGCAACGACATCCTGATGGGTGATGCCGGCAACGACATCATCGAGGGCGGAAAGGGCAGCGACTTCCTCGATGGCGGGTTGGGCAATGACTGGGCGGTGATGACCGGCAACCGCGCCGCCTTCACCATGACCCTGAACGGCGATGGCAGCCGCGTGCTGGTCAATGGCGCCGCGCGCGATACCCTGGTGGGCATCGAGCGCGTGAAGTTCGACGACGGCGTCACCTTCTACGACTACAATGGCGCCGCCGGCATCGCGCATCGCATGTACGACACCCTCTTCAACCGCGTGGGCGATGCCCAGGGCATGGGGAACTGGGTCGAGGCGGTGGATATCGGCTTCGGCCCGCAGGCCCTGGCAGCGCGCTTCCTGCAGGGTGCCGAGGCCAATACGATGGGCATGAACAGCCTCAGCGCCACCCAGTACATCACCACTCTGTACAACAACGCCCTGAGCCGCGCGCCCTCGGCCAGCGAGATCAGCATCTGGACCAACGTGTTCAACAGCGCCGGCGGCCGCGCCGAAGTGGCTTTCGGCATCAGCGAGAGCGCCGAACATTTCGCCCAGCTCAACCCCGGTGCAGCGGGGCTGAACTTCGGCGTCGCAGCCTTCATCGACCTGGGCTGAAACGCGAACGGGGGCCGCGAGGCCCCCATTCTACGCAACGCGAAGGCGCGGCCCCGCAAAGGGCCGCGCCTTTGTCGTTTCAGTACATGTGCTGGCCGCCATTGATCGACAGCGTCGAGCCGGTGACGAAATCGGCTTCATCGGCCGTGAGGAACAACACGCCGCGGGCGATGTCCTCGGCCGTGCCGAGGCGGCCGCGCGGAATGCGGGCGATGATTTTTTCGAGCACATCGGCGGGCACCGCGCGCACCATTTCGGTGTCAACATAACCCGGGGCGATCGCGTTCACCGTGATCGAGTTGCGGGCCCCTTCCTGCGCCAGGGCCTTGGTGAAGCCGTGGATGCCCGATTTGGCGGCGGCATAATTCACCTGGCCGAGCTGGCCGGCCTGGCCGTTGATCGAGCCGATATTGACGATGCGGCCGAACTTCCGGCCGCTCATGCCTTCCCACACCGCCTTGCAGGTGTTGTAGCAGCTGCCGAGATTGGTATCGATGACATCATCCCACATCTGTCGGGTGAGCTTGCGCATCATCGCATCCCGCGTGATGCCGGCATTGTTCACCAGGATCTCGATGGGACCGTGCTCGGCCTCGATCTGCGCCACCGCTGATGTCACGGCGGCGAAATCGCCGACATCGAACTTCATGCAGGGAATGCCGGTGCGCTCGGTAAAGGCCGCGGCCGCCGCGTCATTGCCGGCGTAGCTCGCCACCACCTTGCGGCCGGCGGCCAGCAGCGCCTCGCTGATCGCGGCGCCAATACCGCGCTGCCCACCTGTCACCAATGCCAAACGTGCCATGACTTTCTGACCCTCCCTCGATGCGGCCTGGGTGCCATGCATCGCGGTGCAATATCAAGGGTCTATTTCCTGCGCAGCTTGAACAAAGCCTGTTCGCCGAACAAATTGGCAAATCGGGCGGAGCGGCGCCATGGCGATTTCAGCCCTGCGTCATCGGCGGCCAGCCATTGCTCGACCTCATAGCCATCGCGTTCGCACAGCTCGAAGAAGTCGCGGATCGTGCAGGGGTGGATGTTGGGGGTCTCATACCAGCCGCGGTCCCAGGTCTTGGTCATCGGCATCCGGCCGGACCAGAGCAGCTGCATGCGCACCGCCCAATGGCCGAAATTGGGGAAGGAGACGATGGCATGCTGGCCGATGCGCAGCATCTGCCGCAGCACCTCCCGCGGCTTTTCCACCGCCTGCAGGGTGCGGGAGAGAATGACGAAGTCGAAGGCGCCATCGGGGTAGAAGGCCAGGTCATTGTCGGCATCGCCATGGATGACAGCCTGACCCGCGGCCACCGCGCGCGTGGCTTCCGCCATGTCGATCTCGATGCCCCGCGCATCGGCGCCCTTGGCGACGGCGAGGTATTCCAGCAGCGCGCCGTCGCCGCAGCCGATATCGAGCACGCGCGCACCAGGGGTGATCATCTCGGCGATCAGGCGCAGATCGACGCGCATGTTCTTGGCGACGTACTGGATGGGGGTATCGGCCATCACACGCCCAGCGCCCGGGCGGCACCTGCCACGAAGCCGCCCAGCGCGGCATGAAACTCCGGCTCATCCAGCAGGAAGGCGTCATGTCCCTTGTCGGACTTGATCTCGACAAAGCTGACCCTCGCGGCGGCGGCGTTCATCGCCCGCACCAGCGCCCGGCTTTCCGAGGTCGGAAACAACCAGTCGCTGGAAAAACTCGCCACGAAGAACCGCGTCGGCGTCTTCAGGAAGGCCTGGCCCAGCGAGCCGTGTTCGGCCGCGAGATCGAAATAATCCATCGCCCGGGTGATCGTCAGGTAGGAATTGGCATCGAAGCGGCGCACGAAACTGCTGCCCTGATAGCGCAGGTAGGACTGCACCTCGAAAACATCCTCCAGGAAGGTCACGGCATTCGCGCCCTTCAGTTTGCGGCCGAATTTGCGGGTCAGCGCCTCCTCCGAGAGGTAGGTTATGTGTGCGACCATCCGTGCCACCCCCAGCCCTTGCGCGGGGATCCGTCCATGCTCCCAGTAGCGGCCGGAGAAATAATCAGGGTCGGAATGAATCGCCGCCCGGCCGACCTCGTGAAAGGCGATGTTTTGCGCCGAATGATGCGCGGCGCAGGCGATCGGCGCGGCCGCGAAGACCGCTTCCGGAAAAGTCGCCGCCCATTCCAGCACCTGCATGCCGCCCATCGAGCCGCCGATCACCGCCAGCAGCCGGTCGATCCCGAAACTGTCCACCAGGATCTTCTGGGCGCGGACCATGTCGCGGATGGTGATGGTGGGGAAATCGGTGCCCCATGGCGTGCCGTCGGCCCGCTTCTCGCGCGGGCCGGTGCTGCCCATGCAGCCGCCCAGCACATTGGTGCAGATCACGAAGAAGCGGTCGGTGTCGACAGGCAGGCCGGGGCCGATCAGATTCGCCCACCAGCCACCCTTGCCCGTCAGCGGTTGGGTTTCCGCCACATATTGGTCCCCGGTCAGCGCATGGCAGACCATCACCGCATTGCTGCGCGTGGCGTTCAGCCGGCCATAGGTCCGGTAGGCGACGGTCAAAGGTGCCAGTTGGACGCCGCAATCCAGCATCAAACCGTCGGCGAAGACGGCGTGCTGGTGGTCGACCTCGGGGAAGGGCTGGATGAGCGACATGGAAGCAAACGCATAAGCCCAGCCCGCCGGGGCTTCAACCTTGCCCGCATGGCGGTTATTGCTGCTCCCCGATGAACACCCTCAGCGCCGTCCGGGCCCAGCTCGATGCCATCGACGATTCCATGCATGACCTGCTGATGCAGCGGGCGGGCATCGTGGCGTCGCTGGCGGCCAGCCGGGCCAAGGCCGGCAGCACCATCCTCCGCCCCGGGCGGGAGGCCGATATCCTCCGCCGCCTGCTGGCCCGGCACTCCGGCCCCCTGCCCCGCGCCGCCCTGGTGCGGCTATGGCGCGAGCTCTTCGCGGCCTCGATCCAGCAGCAAGGTGGGTTTTCCGTGGCGGTCTATGCCCGGGATGCCGCCATGGCCCGGCTGGTGCCCGAGCATTTTGGCGCGCTGACCGCGGCGCGCAGCCACCCCACGCCGTCGCGCGCGCTGGCCGCGGTGACGCGGGGCGAGGCCTCGGTCGCCGTCCTCCCCTTCCCGGAGGATGCCGATGCGCCGGAGATGGAATGGTGGCCAGCGCTGAACGCGCCGCAGCTGTCGGTCGTCGCGCGCCTGCCCTTCTTCACCGAGGGCGAGGCCGAAGCCGATGCCCTGGTGGTCGCCCCCGGCGCGCCGGACCCCTCGCAGCACGACCTGTCCCTGTTGCTGCTGGAATCCGACAGCGAGCAGTCCCGCGGGCAGTTGCTGGCAAGCCTGAAATCCGCCGGCATCACCGCGCGGCTGGTGCTGGTGCGCCGCGCGCCCGGTATTTCGCGCTTCCTGATGGAGGCCGATGGGCTGATCATGCCCGACGACCCGCGCCTTGCCGCCCTGCCCTTCGACCGTGCCCGAATGCTGGGCGCCTATGCCGCCCCCCTGAGAGGCTTTTCCGCATGAACGCCATGCTCCCCCGCCCGACGATCCTGACCATCGAGCCCTATGCCCCGGGCGCCAGCAAGGTGGCCGGCGTCAACCGGATCACCAAGCTCAGCTCGAATGAGGGCGCCTTCGGGCCGCCTCCCGGTGCCATCGCCGCCTTCACCGCCACGGCGGCCGAGCTGCACCGCTACCCCGATGGCGGCTCGACCGAACTGCGCGAGGCGATTGGCGCCCGCTTCGGCCTCGACCCCGCACGGATCATCTGCGGCGCGGGCAGCGATGAACTGCTGCTCCACCTCATCATGTCCTATGGCGGCGAGGGGACGGAGCTGATCATGTCCGCCCATGGCTTCACCATGTATGACATCACCGGCCGCTATGCCGGCTGTCAGGTCATCAAGGTGCCGGAGCGCGATCTGAAGACCGATGTGGACGCGATGCTGGCCGCTGTCGGCCCGCGCACCCGCATGGTCTGCCTGGCCAACCCCAACAACCCCACCGGCTACCTGCTGCCGCAGAGCGAAGTGGCCCGGCTGCGCGCCGGTTTGCGCGACGACATCATGCTGGTGCTGGACGCGGCCTATGCCGAATACGTCACCGATCCGACCTACGACGCCGGTGCCGCCATGGTGGACAGCGCGCCGAACACGGTGATGACGCGCACCTTCTCAAAGATTTTCGGCCTGGGCGGGATGCGGGTCGGCTGGGGCTACTTCCCCGCCCATATCGCCGACATCATCAACCGCATTCGCGGCCCCTTCAACGTGAACATCGCCGCCCAGGCGGCGGCGGTGGCGGCGTTGGCCGAGCCGGGCTGGGTGGAAAAGAGCATCGCCCACAACGCGGAGTGGCGGTCGAAGCTGGCATCGGCTTTGGAAGCTGCGGGCATCAAAATCTGGCCGAGCGAGGGCAATTTCCTGCTCGCCGATTTCGCCACGGCCGACCGCGCGAAAGCCGCCGATGCGGCGTTGAAGGCGCGCGGCGTGATCGTGCGCGGCATGGGCGGGTATGGCCTGCCGCATTGCCTGCGCATCACCGTCGGCACTGGCGAGGAATGCATCCTGGTGGCGGATACGCTCAGCGCCTTCATGCATGATCTTTGAACGCCTCTGCATCATCGGGCCTGGACTGATCGGTGGTTCGATAGCCCGCATGGCGCGGGCGAAGGGCGGCGTGGCCCGGCATCTCGTGACCTATGCCGCCACCGAGACCTCGCGCGCGCGCGTCCGCGAACTGGGTTTTGTCGATGAGGTGGCCGATACCGTCGCCGAGGCGGTGCGCGGCTGTGATGGCGTGGTGCTGTGCATTCCCGTCGGAGCCTATTCGAAGGTGATGGCGGAGATCGCGCCGCATCTGGCCCCGGGCTGCATCCTGACCGATGCCGGTTCCACCAAGGGTTCTGTGGTGCGCGACCTCTCGCCGCTGCTGCCCGAGGGCGTGCATCTCGTGCCCGCCCACCCCATGGCGGGCACCGAGCATTCTGGCCCCGATGCCGGTTTTGCCAGTCTGTTCGAGGGCCGATATTGCATCATCACGCCGCTGGAGGGCGTGCAACCCGAAGCGGTGGCGAAGGTGCGCGCGCTTTGGGAGACGGCGGGTTCGCTGGTCGAGACCATGGATGTCGCCACCCATGACAAGGTGGTGGCCATGGTGTCCCACCTGCCGCACCTCATTGCCTTCACCATCTGCGGCACCGCCGACGATCTGGCCGAGGAAACCCGCGAGGCTGTGCTGAAATTTGCCGCCTCCGGCTTTCGCGACTTCACCCGCATCGCGGCGAGCGACGTGAACATGTGGCGCGACGTCTTCCTCAACAACCGCGAGGCGCTGCTCGAGATGCTGGCGCGCTTCACCGAGGATGCGCATGCGCTGGGCCGGGCGGTGCGCTATGGCGAGACCGACTTCATCGAGGACCGGATCCGACGCGGGCGGACCATCCGGCGCGGGCTGATCGAGCGTAAACAGGCCTGAGGGCGGGGCTGGCGCCCTATCCTGGCGCGCAGCTATGCCTTCGGCGCCCGCATGCTTTTCTGGCGCACGGCTATGCCTTTGGGGTCGGCGCCCTCGACTGGCGCGCGGTTACGCCTTCGGCACCCGCACGACAAACCTTGCGCCCAGCACCCGCCCCTCTGCGTCGCGCCGGTTTTCGGCGCTGATCGCGCCGCGCAGCCCCTCCACGATCTGCTTGCTGATCGACAGGCCGAGGCCGGAATGCTGGCCGAAGCGCTCGCCGCGCGGGCGTTCGGAATAGAACCGGTCGAAGATGCCCTCGAGCTTGGCGTCTGGGATGCCGGGGCCTTCATCCTCGACGACGATCTCCACATCACGCCCGGCCTGGCGCGCCCGCAGCCAGACATGGCCACCCGCCGGGCTGAAGGAGATCGCATTGCCGATGAGGTTCCGAAAAACCTGCACCAGCCGGTCCTCGACGCCCAGCGCCACCAGCGGGCCATCGGGGATCTCGGTCTCCATCACCGGGTCGTTCTCGCCGCGCGTGGTGTTGTGCAGCTCCGCCAGCACGGCCAAAATCGGTTGCACATCCACAGGCTCCGCCACCGTGCGGGAGAGCTCGGCATCGACGCGCGAGCTGTCGGAAATATCGCCGATCAGCCGGTCCATCCGCAGCACATCATTGCCGATGATCGCCAGGAGACGCTTTTGGCCGGCCAGATCCTCCACCCGGCGTAGCGTCTCGATCGCGCTGCGCACCGATGTCAGCGGGTTCTTCAGCTCATGCGCCACGTCGGCGGCGAAGCGTTCATTGGCGTCGATCCGCGCCCAGAGCGCGCGGGCGGCCATCTGCAGGTCGCGTGCCAGGATGCCGATCTCATCCTGCCGTTCCAGCAGGTTTTCCGGCACGCTACCCACGCGCCCCTTGCCCTGCCGCATATTGGCCGCCGCCGTCGCCAGTTGCAGGATCGGGTTGGCGAGGGTCTGCGCGAGATAGAGCGAGAGCAGTGTGGTCAGCAGCAGCGCCAGCAGGAAGAGCACGAGCACCGAGGCGCGGATCTCGAACAGCCGTTGGTCCACCTCCCTGGCCTCACGGGTGAGCAGCATGATGCCCACGGCCTGGCCGCCGCGCCGTGCGGGCTCGGCCACGCTGACCAGCAGCCGCCCATCTGGGGTGCGGCGGATATAGGGCGTGACGCCGCCTTCGAGTGCCATGCGCAGCTCCTCGCGCCGGTCGGGGCCCAGCGCCGGCTGCCAGTCGAAGCTGTCGGCGTCGGTGGCGATGTCGACCACCACTGGCGTGCGGGCCTGGCGCGGCAGCAGGGTGAGCAGGCGCTCGTAGAGCCCCGCCAGCTGTTCCGAGACGGCGCCGCGCTCGGCGGGCGGGGCCAGCGGTTCGGTCACCACGGCGCCGCCGGCACCCTCGCGCACCCGGCTGTCGGCCACCACCAGGCCGGTGATGTCGAAGAGCCGGGCCTGGGTATTGGGCGAGGGCTCGACCAGGCGACGCAGCAGCGGCCGGGCCAGCTCGGGCACCAGCACGGCGCGGTCATTCTCGATTCGCACCGCTGCCTCGCCGATCGCGCCGGCATAGATGCGTGCCTGGGTGCGCATGGCCTCGACATCGCCGGCGAGCAGGCCGTTCTGATACTGATCCAGGTAAAGCAACGCGGCCGCCAGCAGCGCCGGCGGCAGGGCGTTGAGCAGCAGGATGCGGCGCAGCAGCGGGCTGACCCAGCGGCGGCGGCGCGGCGGCTCGGGCAGCACCACGCGGGTTTCGGGTAGGATTGTGCCGTCGGGCATGGTCGCTACCGCCTGGTGCTGTGGCGCAGCTGGGCGGCGATGGCGCGGGCCACGCAGTCATTCAGCAGGGCCAGTGTTGCGGCGCGTTCGGCGCGCGGCGCGCGCTCCACATCCGGGCCGCCGTTCTCCGCCCAGTGGTGCATCCAGTCGTAGCGGCGCAGCAAGGGCGTGCCCTCGGCGGCCGCGATCAGCCGCATGGCGTCGCGGTAGCGATCGATATCGGCATTGGCGCGCAGGAAGCGGCTGAACTGCTGGTCGATGAGCGCTACATCGGCGCCGGCGCCGCGGATGCGGGTGATGCCCTCGCCCAGGGTCTGGTTGAATTCGTCCACCTCCAGCGAACGCACCGCCTCCACCGTCCCGGTCTGCCAGAGCACGAGATGCGGGCGGAAGCCGGGCAGGGCGGCGATGATCAGCGCCAGGCTCTCCGGCGCGCGGGCGCCACGCTGGCCGCGCGCCTCCACCACCACCCGCAGAGCGGGATGATCCTGCTGCAACAGGGCGGCGAGGCGGGCGTGATAGGGCACGCCCGGCCCGCCGCTCTCGGCGGTGGCGCTGCCGCCGAGCAGGATGCGCAGCTCGCCCTGGGCGATGGCGGCGCGGGCGCGTGGCAGGGTGGTGCCGTCCAGCATCTCGGATGGCAGGTCGCAGGGCGCGGCCCATGCCGGGGCGCCGAGCAGCAGCAGCAGGGCCAGAAGGATGCGCGCCATGCTCAAGCCCTATCCGCCACGGGGCCGGCGGGCAAGCCGGTAGGCAAGCCGGGGCCGGGCGGCTTCGCCGCGCGCAGCTTCTGGCCATACCAGGCCGAGACCCAGGCCACCGCCAGCAGGCAGCCCAGGCCCAGCGCGTTCACCGTGATCTGCATACCGAGATCCTCCGCCCGTTCCAGCGCCAGCCGGCCGAGAAAACTGAGAAAGATCCCGGCGCAGAACACCGGCAGTCCCTGCTGGCCCATCAGCACGAAGGGCCGTGCCACCGCGCCGTTCAGCCAGACCGCGCCGCGAGGCACGAAATGCGCCACCAGATAGGCCAGCGCCAGCAGCGAGAGCAGGCGCAGCGGGTGCAGGCTGGTCTTGTCCACACCATCGATCAGCGCGGGCCAAGGGCCGGGCATGGCGGCGAGCCATTCCGGGGCATGCCACACCGCCAGCATGGCCGCTCCGCAGGGGATGAGCAGCACGAGGCAGGCGGCCATGATCCATGGGCTCCAGCCCAGCCGCAGCGCCGATCGGCCGGGCGGCGCGAAGCCGATCACCACGCCGCAGACGAAAAGCAGTTGCCACGCCAGCGGATTGAAGAACCAGCCGCCCCCGGTCCAGGACGGCAGGTTGATGTCCCATAGCCGCACGACGGCATAGAGCGTGACCGATGCCGCCAGCAGAAGCCCCGGCCGCAGCATCAGTGGCAGGACAAGGGCGAACATCGCCAGCAGCACGATGTAGAGGGGAAGAATATTCAGGAAGGCCGGCTGAAACGCCAGCAGCAGCGCCTGGACCAGCGCCTCGTAAGGTGCATTGCCGAAGGCATCCATCTGCAGCTCATCCAGATAGGCCGCCCGGTCCAGCGCCGCCGCCGAGAATCCCACCTGCGCCGTGAAGACGACAAACAGAAAGATATGCGCGACATAGAGCGTGCCGACCCGCCCCAGAACCCGTGAGGCGGCGAAGAACCAGCCCTCGCGCAGCATCAGCAGCCCATAGGCGATGCCGCCGGCATAGCCTGCGAGAAAGACGAAAACCTCCGTCGCATCCGCCATGGTGAAGTTGCGGATGGTGACCATGCCCAGCCAATTGCCCGGCACGTGGTTGATGAAGATGAACCATAGCGCCACGCCGCGGAATACATCCGCACGCAGGTCCCGGGCGCTGCGGATGAGATGTTGCATGGCGGCATTATACAGGCTGCGGGCCTGGAAGTCTCTTGCATCCCGTCGGGCGATGCCGCATGCCCCCGGCGATGGACAAGGCGAATGAACTGGTGGCGCGCGGCGCCGACCGGCACCGGGCGGGCAGGCTGGCGGAGGCGGAAAGCCTCTACCGCCGCGCCCTGCGGCTGGATGCGAACCACCCCGATGCGCTGAACCTGCTGGGCCTGGCGCTGCGCGCCCGCGGCGCCCTGGCCGAGGGGCTGGCCCATTCCGCCCGCGCCGTGGCGCTGGCGCCGGACCAGCCGCTGATGCTGGCCAATTACGGCGCCGCCCTGGCCGAGGCCGGGCAGCTCGACCAGGCGATCAGCGTGATGCAGGGTGCGCTTGCCCGCGCGCCGGCCGATGCGATGACCTGGCGCAATCTGGGCCAGGCGATGGCCGCGAAGGGCGACCCCCGCGCAGCGCTGGAGCCGCTGCTGACCGCGGCCAAACTAACCCCGGACGTGCCTGATGCCTGGCTGGCCCTGGCCCATGCCCATGCCGATTGCGGCGATGCGGTGGGCGCGCGCGCCGCCGCCCAGGCGGCGCTGACCTGCGCCGGAAAGGACCGCGCGGCGACCGAGCAGGCCCGTTTCATGCTGGCAGCCCTGGGCGAGGGCGAGGCGCCCGCCCGTGCTCCGGCCGGCTATGTGCGAAAACTCTTCGACCAGTTTGCGCCGCGCTTTGATGCCGAGCTGGAGGGCCGGCTGAATTACCGCACCCCCGCCCTGCTGGCGCAGGCGCTGGGCGCGGTGTTGCCGGCCAATGCCGCGCTTTCGGTGCTCGATCTCGGCTGCGGCACCGGGTTGTCGGGGGTGGCGCTGAAACCCTTCGCGCGGCGGCTGGAGGGCGTGGATCTCTCGCCGCGCATGCTTGATGCCGCCCGTGCGCGCGGCATTTACGCGGCACTGCATGAGGCCGATATGCTCGCCTTCCTGCCGACCCGTCGCGCCACCTACGACGTGATCGCGGCGGCGGATGTGCTGAATTATCTCGGTGACCTCGCCCCCGTGCTGGCCGCCATGCGCGCCGCCTTCAGGCCCCAAGGCGTGGTCGGCTTCAGCCTGGAGACAGGCGATGTCGCGCCCTTCGAGCTGGCCACGGGCATGCGCTACCGCCACGCCCCTGCCCATGCCCGCGGTTTGGTCGAGGCGGCGGGCTTCACGGTGCTCTCGGAAGCCCTGGTCACGCTGCGTGAGGAACAGGGGAAGCCCGTGCCCGGCCTGCTGCTGATCCTGCGGTGAGCATTGCCATGCCGGCCGAGGCGCCGCCGCCCACGCTGAACGAGGAGGCCTATCGCCGGCTGGAGGAAATGATCGTCACCCTCGAACTCGCCCCGGGCTCGGTGGTGAGCGAGGCTATCCTGGGCCGGCGGCTGAACATCGGCACCACGCCGATCCGCGAGGCGCTGCAACGCCTCTCCCGCGAGTATCTCGTGCAGGTGTTGCCGCGCCGCGGCGTGGTGGTCACCGCCGTGGATGTCCGGCAGCAGCTGCAGGTGCTGGAAACCCGGCGCGAGCTGGACCGGCTGCTGGTGCGCGCTGCCGCCCGCCGCGCCTCGGCCACCGAGCGGGAGCAGATCCGCGACCTCGCCGCCGAAATGCGCCGCACCGGCGAGGGCGGCGACCTGCTGGGTTTTCTGCGCGCCGATGCCGCCATGAAACCCGCCATCGCGCGCGCGGCGCATAACGAGGTGGCAGCGGCGGCGGCCAGCCCGCTGCATGCCGTGTCCCGCCGCTTCTGGTTCTTCCATGGCCATGACACCGCCTCCCTGCCCGCGGCCGCGGCGCGGCATATCGACGTGGCGACAGCCGTGGCAGCGGGTGACGAGGCCCAGGCGCTGGCGGCGCATGAGGCGCTGATTGCCCATCTGATCGCCTTTGCGCGATCCACGATTCCGGAGCTTGACCCGGCGGGGTAATTGGCATGAGACTGGCATGCCAGTTGGGAGATACGCCATGCACGCCACACCGCTGCACCCGCTCTTCGCCGCCCGCATCGAGGGGCTGGAGCTGCGCCAACCGCTGAGCCCCGCGCAGGCGCGCTGGGTGGAGGACCGGATGGATGAATTCGCCGTCCTCGTCTTCCCTGGCCAGGACCTGACCGACGAGCAGCAGATGGCCTTCGGGGAAAACTTTGGCCCGATGGAGGCCGAGACGGCCAGCGTGGATGTCCATAAGCGCAGGCTGGGCCATGCGCGGATGAACGACATCTCCAACCTCGACGAGAACGGCGCGGTGCTGGCGGCCGATGACCGCAGGCGGTTCTTCTCGCTCGGCAACCGGCTGTGGCACAGCGACAGCAGCTTCAAGCGCGTGCCGGCAAAATACTCGGCACTGCATGGCCGGGTGGTGCCTGCGATGGGCGCGGATACCGAATTCGCCGATATGCGCGCCGCCTGGGACGCGCTGCCGGACGATTTGCGCCGCATGGCCCGCGACCTGATCTGCGAACACTCGCTGATCTACTCCCGCGCGTTGCTGGGCTTCGAGGACTATACGCCGGAGGAACGGGTAAAGTTCGCCCCTGTGCCGCAACGCCTGGTGCGGCGGCATCCCGGCTCGGGGCGCGAAACGATCTACCTCTCCTCGCATATCGGGCAGATCCAGGGTTGGCCGCGGCCGGAAGCGATGATGCTGATCCGCGACCTGATGGAGCATGCGACCCAGCGTCAATTTGTCTATCGCCACCCCTGGAAGCAATACGACCTGGTGATGTGGGACAACCGCTGCACCATGCACCGCGGCACCCGCTTCGACGACAAGACCGAGGTGCGGGATATGCGTCGGGTAACGCTCAGCGATTCCTGTTCGAGTTTGGAACAGGCTGCCTGAGGGCGGCGCGCGTGACTTGGGTGAAGGCTCTACCTTCCCCCACCGTTCATCGCCTTCGGCACTGAAACCGCCAAAGGCCGAAAGGCCTTTGTATCCCAGGAGTTTATTGCGGGTTGAGGGAGGGGGGCGGAGCCCAGGCCGAGCCAGCGGTTCCGCCAGCCGCCGCCCTCAACCCGCAATAGAAAAAACGCGGTTCAGGGGCCCGTCGGCCCCTGGTGGGTGGAGCAATGGGGGAAGGCAAAGCCCTCCCCGGTGTCATCAGCGATACCCAACGGCCCTGGCCGCAAACGCGATCTGGAACGCCACCTGGGTGAAGTCCGTCAGCAGCTGGAGATAGCGCGGATCCAGCCGTGGCAGGGCGATCAGCTCGTCGCCGGCCCGCGGGATCTGGTTCACGTCCAGCACCAGCTCGCCAGAGGCGCGGCGGATCATCATCGTGGTCGAGGAACCGCGGGGCGCGTAGCCGCCGGCCTGGCGCACGTAATCGGCCACCGTCAGGTTGGGCTGCCAGAGGATGGCGCGTGGCGCATTGACCTCACCGCTAACGAGCACGGTCTGGCTGCGTTCGGGGATGACGATGACGTCGCCATCCTCGAGCCGGACGGGCGCGCATTGGCCGTTCTGGTCCATCACCACCACCAGGCCATCGGGCCGGGTGCGCCGGCCGCGCTGGATGAACTGGCTGACAAGCTGCGCCTCGGCGGTGCGGATGGCCGAGACGCCCGTGGTCTGGCTGGTGGCCAGGAAGAGCTGGCGTTCCAGCCTGTCCAGCGCCTCTTCCATTGTGCGCTGCTGCTGCGCCGCTACCCGGGGCCGCAGCAGGAAGACGCCCTGGTGGTTGGCCAGCAGCGGGTCAACCGCGATGAAATTCAGCAGGTTGCAGAGCTGCGTATCGCGATCCGCCACCAGAACGGAGGGGCCGATGCGGCTGCCCTCGACACTGACGCGGATGGTGCGCGCGGGACTGTCGGTGATGAAGCTGACTGTGTCCTGGTCGCTCATCACCGCGGTCTGCAATTCGCTGAGCGTGACGTAGCGGCTGAAGGGCCGACCATCGCGGCTGCCCTGGATGATGGCGTTGGTGGCCGAGGGCAGCGGGCGGGCAAGTTCGATGATCTCGCGCCCGCTCATTGCGCGGCCCGGCACCTCGAAGAGGAAGTTGTTGCGCACCGCGCCATCGGCACCGACCACGGCACGCTGCCGGCCGACCACCAGCGTGTCGCCCTCCTGGAGGCGAATGGAGGGAAGCTGGCCATCGATGAGGAAGCGGTAGAGGTCGACGGTGGCGACCGTGCCGCCGCCGCGTCGAACCTGGATGTCGCGATAGGAGCCGCGCGCCGCATCCACGCCGCCGGCGCGGACCAGGAAGTCGATCACGCTGTCCGCGGCGCTGCCGCCGAAGCGGCCGGGGGTGCGCACGAAGCCGGTGACGAAGACGCCGATGCGCTGGGTGGAGAGTAGCACTGCATAGACCTGCACCTGCTGGGTGTAGATGCGCCGCACCTCGGATTCGACCACGCGCTGCAGGTCACCGGCACGGGTGCCGGCCAGCCGGACCGGGCCGATCTGCGGCAAGAAAAGCATACCCGCGCTGTCCACCTGGCCGAGCGTCTCGGCCTCCACAGCGCCCCAGACGCGCACCGAAACACGGTCGCCAGGGTTGATGATGTAGTTGGGGTTCGGCGCGTCCGACACCGCGGTGGCGTCGCGGGTGAAGAGACTGGCGCCGAAGACGGCGGTGGCGACGCCGGCCGCGCGGTTGGGGTCGCCGAGCGGCGTCACCGCGATGGCGCCGGCCTCGGCTTCCGTCGCGTCGCCGATGCGTGACGTGGCGCGCGCCCCACCGGCAGCGCGGTTGATCGTGCTGCCGGCGGCGCCGCCGGCGATGCCGCCGGGCTGATTCAGCTGGTTCAGCAGAAGGTTCTGCGAGGGCGCGTTTTGCGCAAACACGGTCGGCGTTGTCGCGAGGATCGCTCCCAGCGCCAGTGCCGCCGTCCAGTTAAGCCGCATGCTCTTTCACTCCCGCCACCAACAACCAGACCAGCCCATACATCACGGAGAGCCCCACGAACACATAGACCACGGAGGTGAATCGCTTGGGGTAGCGATAACGCTCGGCCAGGTTGGGTTCGACCACGCGCTGCAGGAAGAGCTGCTGGCGCTGCGCATCATTGAGTGCGCGTTCGAGATTCGCGGTGGCGGCGGTGAGCTGCCGGCCACCGAATTCCGCCTCCAGGCGGAGCCTTTCGAAGGCTGCGACCTGTTCGGTGAAGCCTTCGGTGCCGACGGTGGAGGTCCGCCTGCGTTCCTCGGCGATCTGCGTCTGCAGCGCGGCGATGCGGTTCTGCAGGTTCTGCACCTGCGGGTTGTTCGGCCGCGCGAAGGCCTGCAGCGCCTGCAATTCACCCCGCGTGGTGGCCAGCTGGCTTTCCAGCCGGCCGATCGTGTCCACCGCGATGGAGGCCGAGCGGCTGGGGTCGAGTTGCCGCTCGCGCTCGCGGAAATCGGAAATCGCCTGGGTGGCGGCGGCGACGCGCTGTTCGGCCCGGCCCAGCTCTCGCCTGGCATTCTCGACCGTGTCCTGCACGATGCGCTGGTTCAGCCGGTTCACCAGCCCCTCGCCCTGGGCGAGCAGGGCGCGGTTGATCTCCAGGCTGTCCTGCGGCCGGAAGCTGCGCACGGAGAGGGTGGTGATGCCGCTCGTGCTGTCGACATAGGCGGTGACCATGGAGCGATAGTAGTCCACCAGCCGCTCGATGGGCGGATTGGGATACCACAGCCGGGCCCAGAGATCGGCCTCGGGCCGGCGGAAGATGCCAACGACATCCATCTGCTGGCGCAGCGCGGTGACCGCGTCGTGGCTCAGCAGGTATTCCTTCATGTTGATCGCCTCGTCCGGCGCGGCCCGGAATCCGGCACTGTTCAGCGCCTCACCCAGCAGTGAGGCGGAGGACTGGGTGCGGCCACGCACGACATAGCGGCTTTCCGAGACGTATTGCGGCGCTGCCAGGGCAAAGAAATAAATCGCTGCCAGCAGGGTGGGAAACAGCACGGACCAAGTATAGGGCCGCTGGCCGAAGAAGCCACGCACGCGCTGTCCTGCGCTGGGCGGGGGAGTGGGCGTGCGGAAGCCGTGCAGGCTCAGGCTGCCTTCCACCAGCGCGCCATGGCCCGCATCGCCCAGCCCCCGCGGGGGCATGGGGCTGTCACCCTGGCGGACCGGCGTCTGCCGGTCAGAGGGCTTCGTAGGTTGCGAGAGCCTCGTCCATATCTTCATGGAAGGTCAGTGTTCCCTGATTCAGAATGGCGGCAGTGGTGCAAAAGGCACGCAGGATACCCGCCTGGTGTGAGACCATGAGGAGGGTGCTTCGGCTGCGCCGTTCCTCCAGCGCAATGCGGCAGCGTTCGGTGAAGCGGGCATCGCCGACCGCTATCACCTCGTCCACCAGATAGCAGTCGAAATCGATCGCCATGCTTAGCCCGAAGGCGAGGCGCGAGTTCATTCCCGACGAATAGGTCTTCACCGGCATGCGGTAATATTCGCCGAGCTCGGCGAATTCCTCGACGAAGCTCTCCACCCAGCCGGTGGGCTTGCCGTAGATCCGGGCGATGAAGCGTGCGTTGTCCGCCCCGGTGATCGATGGATGCACCGCGCCGGCGAAGCCCAGCGGCCAGGAGACGCTCATGCCGCGGGTGATCTGCCCGCGGGTGGGTGGCTCCATGCCGGCGAGGATGCGGATCAGGGTGGATTTGCCGGCGCCGTTGCGGCCGAGGATTCCCACGGCGTCGCCCTTCCAGAAGGTCGCGTTCACGTCGCGCAGGATCGCGCGCTCCTTCCCATGGGTCTCGTAGGTCTTCCAAATATTGCGCAGCTCCAGCATGGATGCCTGTCACCAATTCCCGCGCACTAGAGCTCGATATGCCGGCTCGCGGCCCGCAGCGCCACCAGCCCGACCACGTTCACCAGGGCAACACTCGCCACCACATAGCTCACTGAATAGTAATGCGGAACCACGGCGCCGAACTGACCCTCGCGGATGATCTCGAACATGTGGACCGTGGGGTTGAGCAGAATGATCTCCTGCAATTCCGAGGGGAACCACCAGACCGCGATGAAGGCCCCGGTCAGCGGGATCATCAGATAGGTGAAGGGGTGCACCACACGCTCAACATTTTCATGGCCCCAGGCGGTGGCCGCCACGATGATGAGGGATATGCCATGGCAGAAGGCGGCGATGAACATCACGCCGACGGACATCCACACCAAGTCGTCCGGCCAAACGCTGGTCACGGCCCCAATGCAGGACAGCATGACAAGCAACGCCATGAGAACAGCGCCCAAATCCAACAGATTTCGTGCGATGATCACGTCCATATAGGTGACCTGGCGGTGAAAGAAGAGCGGCGCATTGGCCTGCAGCGACCCGGCCGCGCGGTTGAGAATGGAGCGGAACAGGTAATAGGGCGTGTAGCCAACGACGTAGAAGGCCAGCGGATCGATGCCGCCCGCCATGCTGTGGCCCGACAATTTGTGCACGCCGGCAATGCAGCCCGCCAGGATCATCGGCTCGATGAACAACCAGATGTAGCCCAGATTGTGGCGGCCAAAGCGCGTGTGGATCTCGCGCATAAGAATGGCGCCGATCACCGTGGCTTGCAGCTGCAACGCCGCCTGGAAGCGCGCGATCGGGCCGCGGCGCCGCAGCGCCATCGGCGTGACCAGCGGTGGCGGCCCCGGCAGCCGTGGCGCTTCGGGGCGCGGCGGCGAGGAGTTGGGCTGGAACCCGTCCATCAATCAGCGCCGACCGGAACCGCGCAGCAGCGGTTGCGCCAACTGGTAGCCGCCGGCATCGCCACAGGCCAGCTGCGCGCGCTCCGACCCGCCGCTGCCCAGGATCATCTCCCGACATTCGAGGCCGGAGGCGGCGTTGTAGGCGCGCAGGACCCGCGCGCGCTCCGGCACGCCGTTCACCAGGACCGTGCCTTCATTGCCAGGCGGATTGGCCATGGCGAATTCCGCCAGCGGGTCCATCGGCAGACGCGGGGCGGCGGGCGGGCTGCCCGCCGGCGGCGGAACCTGCGACGAGGAGAGCCCGGTCAGCAGGTCACCCACCCGCCAGTCGGGCAGGTAGTCGGCGCAGCCGGCCAGTGGCAGCGCCGCCAGGAGCGCCAGCATTCCCATCGACCTGCGTCCAGTTCCCACCAACTTACGTCCTGTCATACTGCCGTCATCCCATATCTCGGTCGCATCGCAAGGAAGATGCAAGCGAGGTGCCAGCCATCCTGGCTGACATCGCCTGCGGGCGGTTTATAGAGGGTTATCGTGGAATGCACGACATGATGCCCAAATCCCTTTGGCTACCACCAGGCCTGCGCCACGACTGGCCTCATTTGGGGGCTTTCTTCCCCGATTTCACCCTCCTATGCGGCCAGGAGGGATCGACTGGTGCTTTTGTGCTGCCGCCGCTGCAGGAAGGCGCCTGGGTGGCGCCGGGTTTCAACGGAATTCGCCGGCCCGTCGCCGTGCTGGCGCCCTTCGCGCCCCCGGCCATGCCCGCTGCGCCGGCGGCGGTGCTGGCGGCCTGGCGCGCCTGCTTCGGCGAGGACCCGCCGGAGGGCCTGCTGGAAGCCCTGCCGGAAACCCGCTTCGCCTGCCCCTTCACCCAGCGCCCATCCTCGGCCGAGGCCGCGGTGGCCACCCTGGCCCTTTGGCGCCGGACCGAGGCGCAGAACCGCCGGATCGGCAGTTTTCTGGGCATGGCAGGATGGAAGCGGGCGGCGATTGCCACCGCCTTCGGCCATGGCGATGGCCACGCGCCCTTCGCCGAGACCCCTGCGGCCGCGCTGGCCACGCCCGGCATCGTGCTGGCCTGGGCCTCCAGCCTCGCCCCCGAAACCGAGGCGGCCGGCGGCGCGCGGATCTGGCGGGTGGAGGATGGTTTCATCCGTTCCATCGGCCTGGGGGTGAATTTCGCCGCCGCGGCATCCCTGGCGGTCGACCCGGAAGGGATTCACTACGACCCTGCCCGGCCCTCGGCGCTGGAGACGATCCTGGCCGGGACCGAATTCAGCCCCGCCCTGCTGGCCCGCGCTGCGGCGCTGCGGGCGGCCATCACCGCACGCAACATCACCAAATATAATATTTCCGAAACGCCACCGCCGCTGCCGGCCACCCCGGGCCGCCGCCGCATCCTGGTGGTGGGGCAGGTCGAGGACGACGCCTCGATCCGCCGCGGCGCCGGGCTGGTGCGGACCAATGCGGCACTGCTCGCGGCCGCGCGCGCGGCGGAGCCCGATGCCTTCATCATCTTCAAGCCCCATCCCGATGTGCAGACCGGCTATCGCCGCGGCTATCTGCCAGCCCGCGCTGCCCGGCGCCATGCTGACATGGTGGTCACCGCCGGCAATATCGGCACGTTGCTAAACCAGGTGGATGGCTTGCACACCATGACAAGCCTGGCTGGCTTCGAGGCACTGCTGCGGGGCGTTGCCGTCACCACCTGGGGGCGGCCCTTCTATGCCGGCTGGGGCCTGACCGATGACCGCGAGCCGCCGCCGCGCCGTAGCCGGGCGCTCAGTCTCGATGCGCTGGTGGCGGGGTGCCTGATCCTCTATCCACGCTATCAGGACCCCGTGACCCAATTGCCCTGCGCCCCCGAAACCCTGCTGGACCGGCTGGCCGAACCAGCGCTCTGGCCCAAACTGTCGCCCGGGCGGCGCCGCTATGTGGTGTGGTGGCGCATCCAGGGGCAACTGCTGAAATTCGCTCGCGCCACGGGGCTATGGCGGCGATGATCCCGAGCAACATCGTCATCACCGGCGCCTCGCGCGGGTTGGGGGCGGCGCTGGCCCGGGCCTGGGCGGGGCCCGGGGTGCGCCTTGCCCTTGTTGGGCGTGACGAGGCCGCCCTGGCCGCGACCGCCGCGGCTTGCCGCGCGGCCGGGGCGCAGGTGCAGACCGCGCAGGTCGATGTCCGCGATGCCGAGGTGCTGGCCCGCCAGATCCTGGCCTGGGACGACGAAGCCCCCTTCGACCTGGTGGTGGCCAATGCCGGCATCACCAGCGGTACCCGCCCCGATGGCGGGCTGGAGGGGCATGCGGCCGCGACCCGGGTGCTGGCGGTGAACCTGCAGGGCGCGGTCAATCTGGTGGAGCCGCTGCTGCCGCGGCTGCTGGCGCGTCGGGCCGGGCGGGTGGCGCTGGTCGCTTCCGTGGCGGCGTTTCGCGGCCTGCCCGACAGCCCGGCCTATTGCGCTTCCAAGGCGGGCCTCTGGGGCTATGGTGAGAGCCTGCGGGCCTTGCTGGGGCCGCGCGGCGTGGGCGTTACCAATATCGCGCCGGGTTTTTTCGACAGCGCGATGAGCGCGCGTTTTTCTGGCCGGCATCCCTTCAAGCTGGGCACCGAGGCGGCGGCATCCCGCATCACCCGCGCCATCGCGCGCGATGCCGGGCGCTGCATCTTTCCGCGCCGGATGGGTTTTTCTCTCAGGCTGCTGGAATTGCTGCCGGCCGGCCTCGCCGACCGCGCGACGCGGCTGTTCCGCTTCAAGGTCAGGGTGGATTGAGCAACACCTGGCGCAGCGCCGGCTCCAGATCCTCGGCGGTGAGGTGGGGGCCGGCGGCGGTGCCCGCGGCGCCATGCAGCCAGACGCCGGCGCAGGCGGCCTCGAAACAGGGCATGCCCTGGGCCAGCAGCCCGCCGATGATGCCGGCCAGCACATCGCCCGAGCCCGCGGTGGCCAGCCATCGCGGCGCATTGGTGTTGGTGGCGGCGCGGCCATCGGGGGCGGCGATCAGCGTGCGCGGCCCCTTCAGCACCACCACTTGGCCGGAGGCCTGGGCGGCGGCGGGGGCATCAGGCAGGCCGGGGAAGAGGGTGCGGAACTCGCCCTGATGCGGGGTCAGCACGGCCTGGCCGGGCAGGGGAAGGTCCAGGGTCAGACTGGTCAGCGCATCGGCATCGAGCACCACCGGCCGGGTGCTGCCCAGCATGGCCAGCGCAGCCGTGCGGGTGGCAGCGCCGTGCCCTGCACCGGGGCCGATGATGCAGGCGGTGAGCCGGGGGTCGGCCAGGGCCGAAGGCAGGGTCTCCGCCCCGGCCAGCAGGATGGCGCTGACATGGGCGGCGTGAATGCGCAGCGCCGGGGCCTCGCCCATCAGGGTCACGATGCCCGCCCCCACCCGCAGCGCCGCGCGCGCCGCCAGCCGCGCGGCGCCGGTGGCGAATTCCGGCCCGCTCCAGACCAGGCAGGCGCCGCGGCGGTATTTGTGCGTATCGGTCGCGGGCCCGGGCCAGGCGGCGCGCCACAGCGCGGGCGTGTTGTCGTGCAGGGCGTCAGCCCTCGACCTGATGCACCACGAAACTGTGCATCACGCCGGCCTCGTCGCGGACGGAGACGTATTCGCCGGGGATGAAGGCGTGTTCGCCGAGGCGGAAGCCGGCCTCGTCATCGCGCGTGGTCCGCGAATCATAGTCGAAGGCCCAGGTCGCGCCCTGCGCGCCGCCCGGTTTGTGCACCAGCATACCGACGCGGTCGGCCTCGCCGGCCCAGAAGCGGCGCACCACGCAATGGGCGCGGTGCTCCTTCCAGCGCAGCGGGTCGAGATGGCCCAGCGGGTCCAGCGGCGCGCGGAAGGAATAACCATGTCGGTCACTGCCCTGGGGGAATTCCGGGCAGCGGGCGAGATGAAGAACGATGTGTTGCAGGGTATCGGGTGAGGTCATGGCGTTGTCTCCTCAGCGCATGATGAACGCGCCGCGCCGGCCGCGCGTTGCGCCATGTCAAGGCGGGGCCATAATGTGCCATGCGCACACTCGAATTCATCATCGCCGTGCTGCTGCTGGAACTGACGCCGGGGCCGAACATGGCCTACCTCGCCGCGCTGTCGCTCACGCGTGGCCGACGGGCTGCACTGGCGGGGGTGCTGGGCGTGGCGATGGGGTTGATGACCCATGCAGCATTGTCGGCGCTGGGGGTGGGCGCGCTGGTTGCCGCCTCACCGCTGGTCTACGAGACGCTGCGCTGGGCGGGGGTTGTCTTCATGCTGTTCCTGGCCTGGGAGGGTTGGCGGGGCGCCGATGATGGCGTGGCGGAAGAGCATGGCATGGCCTCGGCGGGGCAATTGTTGCTGCGTGGCTTCGTCACCAATGTGCTCAATCCGAAATCCATCCTGTTCTTCGTCGCGGTGGTGCCGGGCTTCCTCACCGTGCAGGGCGATGCGACGGCGCGGCTGGTGGCGCTGGGGGCGATCTATGTCGGCATCGCGACGGCGGTGCACCTCTCCATCGTGCTGCTGGCGGCCGAGTTGCGGCCCTGGCTGCTGGATGGTCCGCGCAGCCGATGGGTGCGGCGCGGGCTGTCGCTTCTCCTGGCCGGGGCGGCAGTGTGGCTGGCCCTCAGCACCGCGCGTTAGACCACGCCGCGTTCACTTCGCGTGGTCTAGGCATTGCTACGAGGATTACTCGGCGATTCCGCCTCAACGCATCATGCTCTAATCGATGGCGATGACCAGCTTGCCGAAGTTCTTGCCGCTGAGCATGCCCATGAAGGCCTCCGGTGCATTCTCCAGCCCGTGGACGATATCCTCCCGCGCACGCATCCGCCCCGAGGCGATGTGGCCCAGCATCTCCGCCCGGAACTGCGGGTAGCGGCCCCAGCCGGTGTCGCTGACGATGAAGCCCTGCACCCGCAGGCGCTTGCGCACGATGGGGCCGAGATTGGGGCCGGGGGGCGCGCCGGAGGCGTCGGCGCCCGGGGCCTCGTTGTATTGCGCGACCATGCCGCACATCACCATCCGGCCGAAATCGCGCAGCCGCGGCCAGACCGCCGCCTGCACCGCGCCGCCGACATTCTCCCAATAGACGTCGATGCCCTCGGGGCAGGCATCGTCGAGTTGTTGGTTCAGGTCGCCGCGGTGGTCCAGGCAGCGGTCGAAGCCCAACTCATTCTCGACGAAGGCGCATTTATCGGCGCCGCCGGCGATGCCGATGACCTTGCAGCCGATAATTTTTCCCAATTGCCCGACCACCTGGCCGACCGCGCCGGAGGCGGCGCTGACCACCATGGTCTCGCCTTTCTTCGGCATGCCGATATCGGCCAGCCCCACCCAGGCGGTCAGCCCCGGCATGCCCAGCAGGCCGAGATTTTGCGACAGCGGCACCTCGCCCGCCGCGACATGGCGCAGCCGCTCCGGCGCCACCACCGAGAATTTCTGCCAGCCGAAGCCGCCCAGCACCGTGTCGCCGGCGGCGAAGCCGGGGGCGCGGCTGGCCACCACCTCGCCCACCGTCTGGCCCTCCATCACGGCACCCAGGGCGACCGGGGCGGAGTAGCTTTTCGCGTCGCTCATCCGCCCGCGCATATAGGGGTCGAGGCTGAGGAAACGCGCGCGGACCAGGACCTGGCCCTCACCGGGCTCGGGCACCGGGGTCTCCACGAACTGGAAATCATCGGCCGTGGGGGCGCCCACCGGGCGGCGGCGCAGCAGAATGGCCTGGTTCATCTCGGGCATGGCGGTTGTCCTCTCTGGATTTGCCGTGCAGGCTAATCCTCATGGAAACGCCCCGCTACAGCATCGACCACATTCATTACCGCACGCTCGACCCGGAGGCGGCCGCTGCCTTCTGGCGCGACGTCTTCGGCGCCACCGAGAAGGGCCGCGTCGTCAACAATGGCAGGCTGCGGGTGATGTTCGACTTGGGTGGGCTGGCGATTTTTGTGGAGGAGGTGCCGGCCGGCACACCCGGTACGCCGCCACCGGCCTTTCTTGGCCTCGAACACCTGGCGTTGTCGGTGACCGACATGGACGCGGCGGTGGCCGAGCTGACGGCCAAGGGCGCCACCCTGGCCAAGCCGGTGAGCAGCCCGCGGCCGGGCATCCGGATCTGTTTCGTCAATGCGCCGGATGGTGCGCAGGTCGAGCTGGTCGAGCGAGGCTGACGTTTTTTCAAGCCTTGCGGTTTCGCGAGGCGGCCTGGAGAACGCGTGAAAACCGGGTCTAGCCCGCAGGCTCCAGCAGCCCTTCGCGGCGCAATGTCTCGAAGAACGCCGCTGCGCCCTCGCCCAGCTCGGCAGCGGTTGCGCCGTCGGTCAGCGGGCCCAGCCATTCCGCCTGTTCGGGCGTCAGGGGGATTTCGCCGCAGGTCCAATGCAGGCTGGCCGCGCCGTCGGCGCCGATCGCCACGTGGTGGTGCATGCCATCGGCGAGGCGCATGCGCGCGCCGGTTTCCATCGGCGCGAGGAACAGGCCGCGCGCCGGCAGGGGCTGCCGGTCGCGCGCCAATTGGTCGAGCAGGATCATCGACAGCCGCTCGGCATGGCCGGCGGTGGAAAGGCCGCGCAGCTTCTCGGCCATCACCTCCAGCAGCGATGCCAATGCCTCGGGCTCGGCCAGCCGCCAGGTCGGCACTGCCTGGCGCAGGGGGGTATCATCCACCTCGTCGCTATCGATGAGGCTTCGCAGCGCCTGCGCCCAGCTGGGCTCCAGCAGGCCCACGGTGATGTGCAGCGACGGCGCGCCCGGCTCGGTCGCCGCGTCATGCATCACGCCGCGCGGAATATAGAGTGCGTCGCCGGGCTCCATCATCACCACATTCGGCTCGCCCACCGGCGCCATGCTGCCCGGCCAGGGGGTGCGCCTGGTGGGGTTTTCCACCGCCTGCCCGTCCCACACCCGCCAGCGCTTGCGGCCGGAGACCTGCAGTACCAGCACGTCATGGGTGTCGAAATGGGTGCGGAAACCCTGCGCCTTGGGCGGTGTCAGATAGATGTTGGTTTGGCAGCCATGCAGGAAGAGCTTTTCCAGGCCCCGGCAGAAGCGGCCGAGCGGCGGGTGGGTCTCATGAAATTGGCTGGCGACCAGTGAGGCGCCGGCGTCGAAGCGGCGCAGCAGGCGCGGCAGGTCCACCCGGCCGTCGGGCAGGGTGAATTCATGCTCGGGCACGCCCGCGCTGCCCTCGCGGCTGTCATCGGCCATGGCGATGCGCGGGCTGCGCGCACCATCGGTGCGCAGATAGGCATCGAGCACGGGGATGCTCAGCAAATCGGCGTAGCGCGCCACGCCGCCGCCGGAGAAATGCCGCCAGCCCGTCCCCTCGCGCATGGCCAGCACCGTCTCCAGCGGCAGGTCGCCGAAGGCGAGGGCGAAGGCCTCCTCCATGATGGAGGTCTCGGCCGCGTTCTGCTGGCCCAGGGATTCAAGCATGCGCGGCGTCTCCTGGCGCTCTCAGTAGCCGCGGCGGCCGCGGCCCGGGCCGTCATTCGGGTCGCTGTCCGTCACGCCGCTGGAACGGTAACCACCGCGGCCACGGCCTGGGCCGTCATTCGGATCACGGTCGGTCACGCCGGTGCCGCCGCCGCGATAGCCGCCCCGGCCGCGGCCTGGGCCATCATTGGGATCGCTGTCGGTCACACCGGTGCCGCCGCCGCGATACCCGCCGCGACCACGACCGGGGCCGTCATTGGGGTCACGGTCGGTGACGCCGGTGCCGCCGCCGCGATAGCCACCACGCCCACGGCCGGGGCCGTCATTGGGGTCGCTGTCGGTGATGCCGGTACCGCCGGGCTGCACATAGACGGGCTGCGTCGGCACGCAGGCCGCCGCACCCAGCGTGGCCACACCGATGGTACCGAGCTTCACGACCAACCGGCGGCGGCCGAGTTTTTCGTTGTTGTCGTTGTTATCGTTGCTCATTGGCTTCCAACCCTTTGACTGCGGTGGAGTTTAGGCACGCCGGCCTGGCAAGCTCAACGCTTCTGCGTGGCCAGGCCGGACGAGCAGGCGCGGCACGGCACCGCGTCCTGGCTGAGACGGAGGCGCCACCGGCGGGGTGACGCCCGGGATCAGCGGCCGCGGCCGCGGCCGGCGCCGTCGTTGGGGTCGCTGTCGGTCACGGAGCGGCTGCGGCCGGCGGCATCGCGCGGATCGCTGTCGGTCGCGCCGCGGCCACCGCGGCCGGCACCGGCACCATCATTCGGGTCACGGTCGGTGGTGGCGCGAGATGAGCCGCGGCCGGCGCCGGCGCCGTCTCGCGGGTCATTATCGGTTGTGCCACGACCGCCACGGCCACGGCCGGCGGCGTCATTGGGGTCGCTGTCGCTGGCGCGCTGGGCCTGGGCCTCGCCCGGGACGGCGGCAGCGGTGGCGGCACCCACGCCGGCCACGGCAGCGCCGCGGCTGATGACGAGGCGGCGGGACAAAAGGCCCTTGGGGGCTTCGTTCTTTTTCGGCGGTTCCGTGGACATGGCTCAAACCTTTCGTTCTTATGAGCACACAAATTCTTGATGACAACGATCTGTTTCGCAAGCGTTTCCAACCGGAAATCGTTGCTGCGCCGCGATAGACGGGCAGCGCCGCGGCGCTTCTTGAAGGCAACTTGCCCGGACTTGCCTGCTTCGGCATAAGCAGGGGAACCATCGCCCCAGGAACACCATGTCCGAGACCACCGCCGCTCCCGCCGCAGGGCCGCTTCTGCCGCCGCTCTACACTTCGCTGGAGCCCCTGACCGCGCAGCGCCACGCCGATGTGCGGGTGCGCGATGCGGGGTACGCCTTCGCCGCCGGCATTTCGGCCATTCCGCTGGCGACCGAAGAATTTGCCATTGCCGGCCGGCACTATCCCATCGTCTTCACTGCCCAGGCGCCGCATATGCCGGTGGCGATCATGGGCCTGACGGCCGACACCAATGCCCATGTCAGCGCCAATGGCGCCTGGGATCCCGGCAAGTATGTGCCCGCCTATCTCCGCCGCTTCCCCTTCTTCCTCGTCCGCGTGGCCGAGGGCAGCGATGAGCTGGCCCTGTGCATGGACGCCCGGGCACCGCAGATCAGCACCACCGAGGGCGAGGCGCTGTTTGGCGCCGATGGCAAGCCCACGCCGATGCTCGACCGCGCCTTCACGTTCTGCCGCAGCCTGGAAGCGGCGATGCAGAAGACCCGCGCGCTGGTCGACATGCTGGCCGGGATGAACCTGTTGCAGCCCGCCGCGGTGCAGTTCGAGCAGAACGGCAAGCCCACCAAGATCGACGGCTTCCACGCCATCCAGCGCGAGGCCTTCGCCGCCCTGGCCCCGGAAAAGCTGGCCGAGCTGCGCGACAATGGCGCGCTGGAGCTGATTTACGCCCATCTCATCTCGGTGGGCGGCCTGCCGGAGCTGGCGGCCCGCATGGCGGCCCCGGCGCCCGCGCCTGCGGTCTGACACCGCGCAAACTCTCAGGGCTCTTGCAGGGATCGCCATAACGGACCACTTTGGTCCGTAAAGCATCAATCGAGGGTCGCAGAGACACATGTTCATCGAAACCGAAGGCACGCCCAACCCCGCCACGCTGAAGTTCCTGCCGGGGCGTGACGTGATGGGCCCGCACGGCACCGCCGATTTCATCTCGGCCGAGGCCGGGGTGCGCAGCCCGCTGGCCACCCGTATTTTTTCACTCGCCGGCGTGGCGCGGGTGTTCCTGGGTGCCGAGTTCATCACCGTGACCAAGACCGATGAAGCCGATTGGGCAGCGCTGCGCCCGGCCGTGCTCTCGGCGGTGATGGCGCATTACGTCGCCGGCCTGCCGGTGATCGAGGGCGACGAGGACCTGGAGGCCGAGGATACCGACCCGGCCGATGCCGAAATCGTCGCGACGATCAAGGAACTTCTCGATACCCGCGTGCGCCCGGCCGTTGCGGGTGATGGCGGCGACATCGTCTTCCGCGGCTTCCGCGATGGTGTGGTGAAGCTGCGCATGCAGGGCGCCTGCTCGGGTTGCCCCTCCTCACGCGCCACGCTGAAGCATGGTGTGGAGAATATGTTGCGCCACTATGTCCCCGAAGTGCTGGGTGTGGAGCAGGTGGAGGCGTAAAGCCTCTTCCCTCCGCGGCGCTGCGCTGCAATATGAAACCAGGGAAAAGCCAGCCACCGGGCCCATAAGCCGGCACGGAGGCAGGACTGCGCGTTTTACTCGTCGATGCCGTGCCCGAAAGGGCCACCGAGGTGCGCCTGGGGCTTGAAGCCGCGGGCTGCGTTGTCGTGGGCGTGGCGCCGGATGCGGCGGGGCTGACCGCCATGGTGCGCGCGTCGCAGGCCGATATCATCGTCTGCGACATCGACGACCCCTCGCGCGATGCGCTGGAAAGCATGCGGGCCTTGAACCGCGACGAACCGCGACCGGTGGTGCTCTTCGCCGAGAAAGGCCTGCCGGAGCAGATTGCCATGGCGCTGGAGGCGGGTGTGGCGGCTTATGTGGTGGAGGGCCTGGCCCCCGCCCGTGTCCGCCCGGTGCTGGAGGTGGCGAGCCTGCAGTTCAAAGCCTATCAGGGGCTGCGCGCCGAACTTGAGCGCGCCCGGGCGACGCTGGCGCAGCGCGAGGCGGTGGAGCAGGCGAAGAAACGCCTCATGACCAGCCACAGCCTGACGGAACCCGAGGCGCATAAGCGGTTGCAGCGCATGGCGATGGAGCGAGGCATGAAGCTCGCTGACGTTGCACAGGCCGTTTTGGCGAAACTTTAGGCATATCGCCTAATTTTGCGCCGACAATTATCTTGCAGACTCCAAAACGTGCAATTACCGGAATTTTCTGGCTGGATCGGCTAAAACTGCCATGCTTTAAGGCGGTGTACGGGGCCCGCAATGGCGCGGGAGAGCCCTCAGCCTTCTTCCAGCGGTCCAATGGCGGCCCGCCGACAGCGTTTCCCCGATGGGGTCCGCCGAAAGCCGCCAACCGTGCCAGACAGCACAGTGCTCCCCTATCCCCGCGGCATTCATCGCCGCGCGACCCGGTTGACGCGGCTGGGCTTCGTGCCGCTGGCCGATGCCGCGCCGATGCTGGTGGCCGAGGCGCTGGGCCTTTTCGAGGCCGTGGGGCTGCATGTGGCGCTGAGCGCCGAGCCCGGCTGGGCCACGCTGCGCGATAAGCTTGCCTTTGGCGCGTTGGATGGCGCGCATCTCCTGGGGCCCATGGCGATCGCCCTGGGTGCGGGGCTGGGCGGGGTCGAGGCTGATCTCGCCATTGGGTGCGGCCTGGGCCGCAACGGGAATACGCTGACGTTGAAGCCGGAGCTGGCGGCGGCGCTGGCCGAGAAGGGGCCGCGCGCGCTGCGCGGCGCCACGCTGGCCGTGGTCTTCGCCTTCTCCTCGCACAACTACCTGCTGCGGCACTGGCTGGCCGAGGCCGGGCTGGACCCCGACCGCGACGTTCGCCTGATCGTGGTGCCGCCGCCGCAATGCCCGGCCCAGCTGGGGCAAGGGGCGATCGACGGCTTCTGCGCCGGTGAGCCCTGGGGCAGCCATGCCGTCGCGCTGGGCGTGGGCGAGGTGGCGCTGGGCACCGGCCATATCTGGCCTGACCACCCGGAGAAGATCCTGGCCTTCGGCGCCGGTTGGGCGGCCGACAATCCGGAAATCGCCATTCCCATCACCGCCGCCGTTCTGGCTGCCGCGCGCTGGCTGGATGACCCCGCGAACCGCGCCGATGCCACCCGCATCCTGCACCAGCGTGCCTTCCCCCATCTCGCCGCCGAGACGGTGGCCGCGGCGTTTTCCGGCCCGGTCGCCCAGGCCCATCCCATGCAGTTCCGCGCCGCCACCTATCCCCATGCCGGCCAGGCTGCCTGGTGGCTGGGGCAGATGAAGCGCTGGGGGCATCTGCCCGCCGATGCCGACCCGGCGCGCCTGCTGGCGCCCTGGAGCCCCGCCCTGTGGCGCGCTGCCGCGCGCCGCGTGAACGAACCCGAACCCACATCCCCGCCCACGGAGCAGCCCGCATGAACCGCCGCAACGCCATCCTTTCCACCACAGCCCTGCTGGCCGCGGCAAACACCGTCCACCGGGGCGGCGTTTTCGCCCAAGGGTCCACCACACCGGAAGTGCGCCGCGCCAAACTCGGCTACATCGCGCTGACCGACAGCGCGCCGCTGATCATCGCCAAGGAAAAGGGCTTCTTCGCTAAGCACGGCATGCCCGATGTGGAGATCGACAAGCAGGCCAGCTGGGGCGCGACACGCGACAACCTCGTCCTCGGCGGCGGCTCGGGCGGCATCGATGGCGCGCATCTGCTGACGCCCATGGCCTACCTCATCCACATGGGCCGCATCGTGCAAAACAACCAGCCCGTGCCGATGGGAATTGTGGCGCGGTTGAACACCAATGGTCAGGCGATCTCGGTGGCCGAGAAGCACAAGGCGCTCGGCGCGAAGCTGGATGCCAGCCCGCTGAAGCGCGCCCTGAACGCCGACAGCAAGATCGCCATGACCTTCCGCGGCGGGACCCATGATTGCTGGATCCGCTACTGGATGGCGGCCGCCGGGATCGACCCCGACCGCGACGTCTCCACCATCGTCGTGCCGCCGCCGCAGATGGTCGCGAATATGCGCGTGGGCACCATGGACGCCTTCTGCGTGGGCGAGCCCTGGAACGCCCAATTGGTGAACCAGCGCCTGGGCTACACCGCCGCCACCACGGGCGAGCTGTGGAAGGATCACCCGGAGAAATGCCTGGCGCTCCGCGCTGACTTCATCGCGGCGAACCCCCGCGCGACCGAGGCCCTGACGGCCGCCGTGATCGAGGCCGCGCAATGGTGCGACGTGACCGCGAACAAGGCGGAAATGGCCAACATCATCGGCCGCCGCGCCTGGTTCAACGTGCCACCGGCCGATATCCTTCCCAGGCTGCAGGGCGTGGTGGATTACGGCGATGGCCGCAACATCACCAACTACGACCTGGCGATGAAGTTCTGGCGCGACCATGCGAGCTATCCCTTTCAGAGCCATGACCTTTGGTTCCTGACCGAGAACATTCGCTGGGGCGTGCTGCCGCCGGACCTCGACACCCGCGCGCTGGTTGCCGCCGTGAACCGCGAAGGGATCTGGCGCGCTTCGGCCGAGCGCGCGGGCGTGCCGAATTCCGCCACGCCGCGAGGCACCTCGCGCGGGCCCGAGACCTTCTTCGATGGCAAGGTCTTCGACCCCGCCAACCCCGCAGCCTACCTCGCCTCGCTCGCCATCAAGCGCAGCCCCGGAGCCTGAAGCCATGAATGTCTCCACCAAGCCCGTGGTGGTTGCACCCGCAACCCTTACCCCCGTGGCGCCCGCGCCGCGCGCCCTGCCGCAGATCAACAAGATGGCCGAGATCGCCAAGCAGGTGGTGCCGCCGCTGGTGGTGCTCGCTGTCTTCGTCGCGATCTGGGAGGTCTGGGGCAACCAGCCCGGCGCCACCCTGCCCGCGCCCAGCGCCGTCTGGGCGCAGAGCCGGGATCTGATCGTCGACCCCTTCTATGATCGGGGCGGATTGGACAAGGGGCTGTTCTGGCACCTTCTGGCCAGCCTGCAACGCGTGGCGCTGGGCTTCTTCCTCTCGGCGGTGATCGGCATCGGCGTAGGGCTGCTGATCGGCACCAGCCAATTCGCCATGCGTGGCCTGGACCCGATCTTCCAGGTGCTGCGCACCGTGCCGCCGCTGGCCTGGCTGCCGCTGTCGCTGGCGGCCTTTCGAGAGGCGCAGCCCTCCGCGATCTTCGTCATCTTCATCACGGCAGTCTGGCCTGTCATTATCAACACCGCGGTGGGGGTGCGCAACGTGCCGCAGGATTATCGCAACGTCGCCGCCGTGATCCGCCTGCGTGGTCCCGCCTTCTTCTGGAAGATCGTGCTGCCGGCGGCCGCGCCCTACATCTTCACCGGGCTTCGCATCGGCATCGGCCTGTCCTGGCTGGCCATCATCGCGGCCGAGATGCTGATCGGCGGCGTAGGGATCGGCTTCTTCATCTGGGATGCGTGGAACAGCTCCAACCTCTCCGACATCATCGTGGCACTGATCTATGTCGGCCTCGTCGGCTACGCGCTGGACCGGGTTGTGGCCTTCGCCGGCAACCTCGCCACCCGCGGCACACAAGCCAATTAAGGAGATATCCGGATGTCCGCATTTCTTGAAATCTCCCGCCTCACCGTGGCCTTCCCGAAGGCGCCGGTGCCCGTGCTGAACGAGGTCGAGCTGCGTGTGGCAAAGGGCGAATACGTCGCCGTCATCGGCCATAGCGGCTGTGGCAAATCCACCATGCTGAACGTCGTGGCCGGGCTGCTTCCGGCCACGCTGGGCGGCGTGTTGCTGGAGGGGCGCGAGGTCTCCGGCCCCGGCCCCGACCGCGCCGTGGTCTTCCAGAACCATAGCCTGCTGCCGTGGCTGACCTGCTACGAGAATATCAAGCTGGCGGTCGACCAGACGTTGTCCAAGGCGCTGTCGCGCCGCGAGCGGCATGAGTGGGTGATGGAACAGCTTGCCCTCGTGCGCATGACGGCGGCGAAGGACAAGCGGCCGCACGAAATCTCGGGCGGCATGAAGCAGCGCATCGGCATCGCCCGCGCGCTGTCGATGCGGCCCAAGGTGCTGCTGCTGGATGAACCATTTGGCGCGCTGGACGCGCTGACGCGGGCGCATCTCCAGGACCAGGTGATGGACATCCATGCCCGGCTGGGCACCACCATCATGATGATCACCCATGATGTCGATGAGGCGGTGCTGCTGTCGGACCGCATCGTGATGCTGACCAATGGGCCCAACGCGACGGTGGGCGAGATCCTGGAAGTCGACCTGGAACGCCCGCGCGACAGGCTGGCGCTGGCGCATGATCCGCGCTTCGTCAATGCGCGGGCGGCGGTGCTGGAGTTCCTGCACGCCCGCCATGCCAACCCGGCACTGGCGGCGGCGTGATGCGCGTCCTGGTCATCGGTGCGGGGCCTGCCGGCACGCGGGCGGCGGTGCGGGCTGCCGCCACCATGCCGCAGGCGGAGGTGACGCTGGTCGGCGCCGAGGCGGCGCTACCCTATGACCGGGTGGCGCTGTCCAAATTGCTGGCCGGTGATATCGAGGTGCCGGCACTGATCACCCACCCCGCGCGCGCGCTGCGCGAGGCCGGCGTGGCGTTCCGGCCGGCCACGCGCATCGCGGCCATCGATCGTGCGGGGAAGCGCGCCATCACTGCCTCGGGCGAGGCGCTGGGCTATGACCATCTTATCCTCGCCATGGGCAGCCAGGCCGTGCGCCTCCCGCTGCCGGGGGCCGATCTGCCGGGCGTGGTGGGCTATCGCGACCTCGCCGATGTCCGCGCCATGCTGCGTGCCGCCGAGGGCCGGGGCCAGGCGGTGGTGATCGGTGGTGGGCTGCTGGGGCTGGAGGCCGCCGCCGGCCTCGCCGCGCGCGGCATGAAGGTGACGGTGGTGCATGCGGTGGATTGGCCGATGGAGCGGCAGCTCGACGCCCGCGCCGGCGCGCTGCTGGCCGCGCGCATGGGCGGCCGTGGCATTCGCTTCGCCATGCCCGCCAGCACCGTTGCGCTGGAGGGCGATGGCCATGTGCAGGGCGTGCGCCTGAGCGATGGCCGCCTGCTGCCGGCGCGCCTGGTGGTGATGGCGGTGGGCATTCGCCCGCAGGTCGCGCTGGCGCGCGAGGCGGGGCTGGATGTGGGCCGGGGCATTCTGGCCGATCGTGGTCTTTTCACCATCGACCCCGCGGTGCAGGCGATTGGCGAATGCGCGGAGGTGGAGGGCCAGTGCATTGGATTGGTGGCCCCCGCACTGGAGCAGGCCGAGGCCGCCGCCGCCGCGCTGGCGGGGCAGGGACAGGGCTGGCGCCCGCGCGCCGACAGCGCCGCGCTGAAGGTCAGTGGCACCGCCGTCTGGTCGGCCGGCGACATTGCCTGCGCCGGAGCCGAAATCCTGACGCTGCATGACGAGGGCGAGGATCTGTATCGGCGGCTGGTGGTCAAGCAGGATCGGCTGGTCGGCGCCGTGTTGTATGGCGATACGGCGGATAGCGGGTTCTATCTGGACCTGATTTCGCGGGCGTTGCCGCTGGGGCGGTTGCGGGCCTCGCTGGCCTTCGGGCCGGGGCTGGCGGCATGAATTTTTCGAACGAGCAGCAGGAATATCTGAAGGGCTTTGTGGCCGGGGTGGAGGCCAGGCGTGGCAAGCCGGCGGGCGAGGGCAGCGCGCCCGCCGATGCGCTGCGCGCGGCGCAGGATGCGACCATCGCTGCCGGTGGGAAACTCACGCCCGAGGAGTTGGCCAAGCGCGAAAAACACCCGCTCGACCGATGGGATGAACTGACGGCGCGGGCCGAAGCCGGCGCCTTCCCCAAGGGCACGGATGTGCTGATGACGAAGTATCACGGGTTGTTCTTCGTTGCCCCGGCGCAGAATTCCTTCATGACGCGGTTGCGGATCCCGGGCGGGATCATGACCAGCCATCAGGCGCGCGGTGCAGCCGATATCGCCGAGGAACTGGGCGGCGGATACCTCGATATCACGACGCGCGCGAACCTGCAGATTCGCGAAATCGCGGCCGAGAACGGGCCGCTGGTGGTGATGCGCCTGGGCGAGATCGGCCTGCTGCCGCGCGGCACGGGCGCGGATAATGTGCGCAACATCACGGCGAGCCCGACGGTGGGAATCGACGCGGCGGAGTGGATCGACACGCGGCCGCAGGTGCGCGCGCTGCACCACCACATCCTGACCACGCGCGACCTGTTTGGATTGCCGCGAAAGTTCAACATCGCGTTGGATGGTGGCGGCGCGGTGGCGGTGCTGGAGGAGACGAACGATATCTCTCTCCGTGCCGCGCGCACGGCGGATGGCACGTTGATGTATGCGCTGGGTCTGGGCGGAATCACCGGGCACCACGATTTTGCCCGCGCGACGGGCGTGGCCGTCGAGCCGCGCGACGTTGTAAGGCTTTGTGACGCCATCCTGCGCGTGTTCATCGCCCATGGCGACCGGACCGACCGCAAGAAGGCCCGGCTGAAATACCTGCTGGACAAGTGGGGCGCGCAGAAATTTCTGACGGAGGTGGAGGCGGTGTTTGGCCGGCCGCTGCCGCGCCCGAATTCCCTTGAAGTCGCGCCGCCGGGGGCCAAGCATGGCCATGTCGGCGTGCATGCGCAGAAGCAGCCGGGGCTGTCTTACGTGGGCGTGGTGACGCCGCTGGGGCGGCTGACAGTGGCGCAGATGCGCGGGCTGGCGGCGCTGGCCGATGCCCATGGCTCCAGCGAGCTCCGGCTGACGGTGTGGCAGAGCCTGATCATCCCGAATGTGGCGGACCCCGCGCCACTGCTGGATGGCATCGCGGCGCTGGGGCTGAGCCATGATGCCAGCCATCTGCGTGGCGGGCTTGTTGCCTGCACCGGCAGTGCGGGCTGCAAATTCGCTGCTTCCAACACCAAGAAGCACGCGGCCGAGATCGCGGCCTGGCTGGATGCGCGCATCACCCTGCCGGCGCCGATCAACATCCATCTTACTGGCTGCCACCATTCCTGCGCGCAGCATTATGTCGCTGATATCGGCCTGCTCGGCGCGAAGGTGGAGCGCGGCGATGAAGAGGTTGAGGGCTACGACGTGCATGTCGGCGGTGGTGCCGGACCGGAACAGAAGATTGGCCGGCTGATCCGCCCTCGCGTCGCCGCTGATGAGGTGGCGCCGCTGCTGCTCAACCTGCTCCAGGCTTGGTTGCGTGAGGCGCCGGAGCAGAGCTTTCAGGTCTTCACGGCGGCCCGGGATGACGCCGCGCTGAGCGGCTTTGCCGATGCCGAGGGAATTCCCGCATGAACGCCATCTCGCCCATCGCCGTGGTTCCGGTCATCCCGGAATCGGCGCCGTTCTCGCCCGAGCAGCGGGCCTGGCTGAACGGCTTCTTCGCCGGCCTGTTTGGCGGGGCAGAGGTCAACAGCACCCCTGTCGCCGCACCGATGGAAGAGGAGGAGATGCCCTGGCACGACCCGGCGCTGGAGCTGGAGGAGCGCCTGGCACTGGCCGAGGGCAAGCCCCAGAAACGCCGGCTGATGGCCGCCATGGCGCAGCTGGATTGCGGCCAATGCGGCTATCTCTGCCAGAGCTATGCCGAGGCGCTGGCTGAGGGGCGCGAGGCGTCGGCCAGTCTTTGCGTGCCCGGCGGCAAGGCCACCAGCAAGGCGCTGAAGGCGATGCTGGCGGCGGCGCCAGTGGTTGCGATTGCAACGGAAAGTGCGACTGCGGAACCCGCTTCCGAGATGGCGCCGGTGCTCTTCGCAGAAAAACTCACCCGCGAGGGGAGCCAGAAGGATGTGCGCCATATCCGCCTTGCCATCACCCAGGCCTATCAGCCCGGTGACAGCCTGAGCGTGCTGGCGCCCAATGATCCGGCGTTGGTGGAGGCGGTGGTGCAGGCGCTGGGCGCGCCCGACCTGCGCGAGAGCCTGGCCTGCGAGCGCGACATCGCCCGGCCGAATGAGACCCTGTTCGCGCTGCTGGCCGCGCATGCGAAGGATCCGGCCGAGGCGGCGGCGCTGCGCGCGCTCGCCGATGGCGAGGACAATGCCGAGCCTGCCGATGCCGATCTGCTGGATGTGCTGGAGGCCTTTCCATCGGCCCGCCCGCCGCTGGACGCGCTGGTGGGGGCATTGCCACGGCTGAAGCCACGGCTGTATTCCATCGCCTCCAGCCCGCGCGCGGTGCCGGGGCATGTCGATCTCTGCGTCGGCGTGGTACGGGCCGAGCGGCGTGGGCGGCTGCGCGATGGCGTCGCCTCCTGCCACCTTGCGCAGCGCGCCGAGGCACCGCTGCCGGTGTTTATCCAGCACAGCCATTTTCGCTTGCCCGAAAGCGCCGAGACGCCCGTCATTATGGTCGGCCCCGGCACCGGTATCGCGCCGTTCCGTGCCTTTCTACAGCATCGCGCGCTGGGCGATGCTTGCGGCCGCAACTGGCTGTTCTTCGGCGACCAGCGCAGCGGCACCGATTTCCTGTTTCGCGAGGAGATCCTGGAATGGCAGGAGGCCGGCGTGATCGAGCGCCTGTCGCTGGCCTGGTCGCGCGATGGGGTGGAGAAGACCTATGTCCAGCATCGCATGGCGGAGGAGGCGGCGGAGCTTTGGGCCTGGCTGCAGGCTGGCGCGCATTTTTATGTCTGTGGCGATGCGTTGCGGATGGCGAAGGACGTCGACGCGGCGCTGCGTGACATCGCCATGAGCCAGGGTGGCATGGATGCGGCCGGGGCCAAGGCGTGGCTCAATGGCCTGGCGAAGGCCAACCGGTATCAGCGGGACGTGTATTGAACTTGGCCGGGCTGATCTGCGCTCCGGCGCTTCGCACCTCCGCGATCGGGCCTGTGCGTACCACCTGCCCGTATTGCGGCGTGGGTTGCGGCGTTCTGGCCAGCCCCACTGGCCCGGTGGCGGGCGACCTCGCGCATCCCGCCAATTTTGGCCGCCTCTGCAGCAAGGGCACCGCGCTGGGCGAGACCACCGCCGCCACCAACCGCCTGCTCCACCCCGAGGTGGACGGCAAGCGCGCCAGCTGGGATGCGGCGCTGGACGCGGTCGCCGAGGGCTTCGCCGTTGCACGGGCAACCCATGGGCCGGACGCCACGGCGCTCTACGTCTCCGGCCAGCTGCTGACCGAGGACTATTACACCGCCAATAAATTCGCCAAGGGTTTTCTGGGCACGGCCAATATCGACAGCAATTCCAGGCTCTGCATGGCATCGGCGGTAGCCGGTCACAAGCGCGCCTTCGGTGAGGATATCGTTCCCTGCACCTATGAGGATCTGGAAGAGGCTGAGCTGATCGTGCTTGTCGGCTCCAATGCCGCCTGGTGCCACCCCGTGCTGTTCCAGCGCATCCAGGGCAAGCGGGTGGTGGTGATCGACCCACGGCGGACGGCCAGCTGCGAGGGCGCGGCGCTGCATCTGCCGATCCGCCCCGGTGCCGATGTGGCGTTGTTCAACGCGCTGCTGCGGCATCTCCACGGCGCGGGTTTTCGCAGCGACAGGCCGGGGCTGGAGGCGGCGCTGGCCGCGGGCGGTGGGGATACCGGGCTGGACCCGAAGGACATCGCAACCTTCTTCGACTGGTTCGCCGGCACCGAAAAGACCGTCACCCTGTTCAGCCAGGGCGCCAATCAATCCACCGCTGGCGCCGACAAGGCGAATGCCATCATCAACTGCCACATTCTGCATGGCAGCCTGGGTCGGCGCGGGGCCGGCCCCTTCAGCATCACCGGCCAACCCAATGCCATGGGCGGGCGGGAGACCGGTGCGCTGGCCAATATGCTGGCCGGCCATCTGGAATGGGAGACGCCGGGCGAGGCGGCGGCGCTGGCCGGTTTCTGGAACACCACCCACCTCGCGCCACGGCCCGGCCTGAAGGCGATCGAGATGTTCCGCGCGGCGGCGGAGGGGCGGATCGGCGCGCTCTGGGTCATGGCCACCAACCCCGCCGTCTCGTTGCCCGCCTCGGATGGTGTGCGCGCCGCCCTTGCCCGCGTGCCGATGCTGGTGGCCAGCGATTGCGTGGCCGATTCCGATACGGTGCGCGCCGCGCGCATCCGCCTGCCCGCGCTGGGCTGGGGCGAGAAGGATGGCACCGTCACCAACAGCGAACGGGTCATCAGCCGCCAGCGCGCTTTTTTGCCCGCACCCGGCGAGGCAAGGCCGGATTGGTGGATCATCGCCCAGGTTGCCGCCCGCCTGGGTTGGGGCGAGGCCTTTGCCTGGCCCAATGCTGCCGCCATTTTTCGTGAGCACGCCGCCGTTACCGGCCTAGCGCGGCCATCGTTGCGGCAGTTCGATATCTCCGGCCTGGCCGATCTCACCGATGCCGAATATGGCGCGATGGAACCCACCCGCTGGCCCGTGGCGCGCCGCGGCGATGTCGGCGGCCGTATCACGCCGCCGGTGCAGCGCTTCGTCGCCACGCCGTTCCGCGCGCCGGCCAATGCGCCCGATGCCGCGCATCCCCTCACGCTCAACACCGGGCGCCTGCGCGACCAGTGGCACACCATGACGCGCACCGGCCCGGTGCCGCGGCTGATGGCGCATAGCCCCGAGCCGCTGCTGCATGCCCACCCCGATGACGCACCGGCGCCCGATGGCGCGCTGGTGCGCGTGGCCAGCCGCTGGGGTTCGGCCGTGCTGCGCCTGCGGCATGATCGCGCGCAGCGCCGTGGCGATGTCTTCGCGCCGATGCATTGGACCGATGTCTGGGCCGGCGCCGCGCGCATCAACGCGGCAGTGAACGCGGATACCGACCCGGTGAGCGGCCAGCCCGAGCTGAAGCATACCCCCGTCGCCCTCACGCCCTATGCCGCGGATTGGCATGGCTTCGTGCTGCACCGCGCGAAACTCACGCCGGGCACGCCATGGCAGGCCTTCATCCCGCTGGAGGATGGCGTCTGGCGGCATGAGCTGGCCGGGCAGGAAGCCGCACCCTTCGCCGCGCTGCGCGAGGCCTGCAGCGAAGCCGGTGCGACCTGGATCGTGCTGGAGGATGCCGGAACGGGCCTGCGCCGCGCGGCACAATTGCGCGAGGGGCGGCTTATTTCGGTGATCTTCCTCGGCCCCGATCACGCGCTGCCGCCGCGCGAATGGCTCGCCACGCTCTTCGCGCTGCCGGCCATCGGTGGCGCTGCGCGACGCACCCTGCTGGCCGGCCGCGCGGCCGACGGGCCGCCGCCCTCGCCCACCATCTGCATCTGCCACGGCGTCACCCAGGCCAGCATCGAGGGTGCGATTCGGGCGGGCCATGCCGATATCGCATCGGTGGGCGGCGCCACGCGCGCGGGCACCGGCTGCGGTTCTTGCCGGCCGGAAATCGCCGCCCTATGTGCCGCGATCCCGGTTCCGGAACCTGCCTGAATGCGCCACTACCCCGCCTTCCTGAAGCTCGATGGCCGAACCGTGCTGCTGCTGGGCAGCGGGGAGGTGGCGCAGCGCAAGGCCGAGCCGCTGCGGCGCGCCGGCGCTGTCATCCGCCAGGCCGATGTGTTTTCGCCCGAATTGCTCGACGGCGTCGTGCTGGCGCTGGGTGCCGATGCGACGGAGGTCGAGTTGCATGCGCTGAGCGAAGCGGCGCAGGCCCGGGGCATTCCCGTCAACATCGTCGATCGGCCGGAGCTCTGCAGCTTCATCTCGCCGGCGGTGATCGAGCGTGATGACATCACCGTGGCGGTGTCCACCGGCGGCGCCGCCCCGGTGCTGGCCAGGATGATCCGGCAGAAGATCGAGGCGGTGCTGCCGCCCTTGATCGGCCAGGTGGCGGCGCTGGGCGCGCGGTTCCAGGCGGCGGTGCGGGCGCGGCTGCCTGGCCTGCCCGCCCGCCGCGCTTTTCTCGAGCGCGCCTTCACCGGTGCTCCGGCCGAACTGGCACTGGCCGGGCGCCAGGCCGAGGCCGAGGCCGCCTTCGCCGCGATGCTGGCGAAGAGCGACGCCCAGCCCGCCGGGATGGTGCATCTCGTGGGCGCCGGCCCTGGTGCGGCGGACCTCATGACCCTGCGCGCGCTGCGTCTTCTGGGCGAGGCCGATGTCATCGTGCATGACCGGCTGGTGGGCGACGCGGTGCTGGACATGGCGCGGCGCGATGCCGAGCGCATCTTCGTGGGCAAAGCCCGCGCCAACCACTGCATGAAGCAGCAGGACATCAACGCGCTGCTGGTCAGCCTTGCGCGGGCCGGAAAGCGCGTGGTGCGGCTGAAGGGCGGCGACCCCTTCGTCTTTGGCCGCGGCGGCGAGGAGGCGGCTGCACTGGCCCGCGCCGGCGTCGCGCACGAGGTGGTGCCGGGCGTGACCGCTGCACTGGCCTGCGCCGCCCAGGCCGGCATCCCGCTCACGCTGCGTGGCGTTGCCCGGACCCTCACCTTTGTCACCGGGCACACCCAGGACGGACGGCTGGACCTGGACTTCGCGGCCCTGGCCCGACCGGGCCAGACATTGGCGGTTTATATGGGCGTGGTCACCCTGCCTGCGCTGCGTGAGGGGCTGACCCGCGCGGGCCTGCCCTCAGACACATCCGCAGCCATGATCGAACGCGGCGGCACCCCACGCCAACGCGTGCTGCGCGGCACCCTGGCCAGCGTCGCGATCGAAGCACCGGAATGGAGCGATGGCGGCCCTGCCCTGCTGCTGCTGGGCGAAGCCGTCGCCATGACGGCTGGTGAGCGGGCTTTGGCCTACGCGGCATAGCGGGGCGTGGTCTGGAGAGGGCATTGCCCTCTCCAGGGACATCCCACCCCGCTCAGTGGTGCCGCCACACCACGCTTTCCGGCGCCGCCTCGCGTGGGTCGGTTTGCAGCCATTCGCCATTGCCCATCGAGCGGCCGGTGAAGGCCAGGATGAAGCCCCAGTGGGAGACGACGACGGTATGGGCCCAGTCTTCGCGCGCCGCGATCTCGCTGCGGAAGCCGTGGGCGCGGGCCATGATGGCGTGTTCGGGTTCTTCGGTGCCGGGCCACCACACATCGTCGATGCCGTCGAAGACGACGTGGGGGAATTCGCGCGCGACGATGCTGATGGGGCGGCCGACGTCGCAGGTGAAGGCGTAGCGTTCGCGCACCTGCGGTGTGACGTGAATCGGCAGGCCCAGGCGTTCGGCCAGGGGTGCCGCGGTTTGCAGGGCGCGGGTGTAGGGTGAGGCGATGATGCGCCGGATGTCCTGGCTACCGAGGTTTTCCGCTGCTTTCGCGGCCTGTTCGTGGCCGAGGTCGGTCAGTCTTGGGTCAATGATGCCCGGATCGACCCTGGTGCGGGTGAAATGCAGGTTGAATTCGCTCTGGCCATGGCGCAGCAGGATCATCCGTTCACCCTCGATTTGCTTTTCGGGCGATACAGGGGTGGATTCAAATGGTCCATGGGGGCAATTCCGGCCTTGAAAGATTGCGCCCGGGACATCTGGTCATTGTAGCCGAAGCCCGCCCACCCTAATTAGGCAGCTCAGGAGTTATCACCGCCATGCAAGGCAGCTTCCCCTTCGACCTCATCCTCTTCGGCATGGTGGCCGCGTTCCTCGTGCTGCGGCTGCGCAGCGTGCTGGGCAAGCGGCAGGGGTACGAGCGTCCGCCCGCCGATGCGCGGCCTGCTGGCCCGGTTTCCATGGGCCGTGAGGCGCCGCGCGCCGCGGCCGCCGCCGCACCCATTGTCACCGGCGTCGCGGCCCAGACCATCAGCCGGATCGGCGCTGTCGATACCAGCTTTGAGCCGGCGGCCTTCCTGGGCGGTGCCGAGGGGGCGTTCCGCATGATTGTCGCCGCTTTCGCGGCGGGTGACCGGCAGACGCTGCGCGGCCTGCTGAGCGACGATACCTATGCCGGCTTCGAGCAGGCCATCACCGGGCGTGAGAATGCCGGCGAGGTGCAGCGCACCGAAATCCGTGCCGTGAACGCCGTCACCATCGATGCGGCGGAGCTTCGCGGCACCGTGGCGGACATCACCGTGCGCTTCGTCACCGATCAGGTGAACATGACGACCGCCAAGAGCGGTGAGGTTGTCAGCGGCTCCGATGCGATCACCGAGCTGACCGACCTATGGACCTTCCAGCGCGACGTCGCCGACAAGGATCCGACCTGGCGTTTGGTGGCGACCCGCAGCCTCTGAGCTTCGCGCCGTCACGGTGGAAGCAGCCGGGCACGGCCTGACATGGGCGTGATGTATTCCCGGCTATTGCTTGCGCTGGGGTTGGTCTGGCTTGCTGCCGTACCGGCTTCCGCCCAGGAGGCCGGGCCCGCCATCGCGGTGGGTGACCTGCCGGGTTGGCAGGCCGATACGGTGGAGGAGGCGCTTCCCGCCTTGCGGCGCAGCTGCGCGCAATGGGCCACGCTTCCTGGCGAGACGATGCTGGGCGGCGGGTGGCGGGTGCTGGATTGGGCGGCCGCCTGCCAGGCCCTCCTCGCGTTGCCGAGCCCGCCCGATCCAGCGGCGTTGCGGCGCCTTCTGGCCGTGCATCTCGAGGCGCGGGACCATGGCACCGGCACCCTGACCGGGTATTTCGAGCCGGTGCTGCGCGGCAGCCTGCAGCCCGGCCAGCCCTACAGCGTGCCCCTTCTGGCCCTGCCGGCTGAGCCAGGCCCGCATCCCAGCCGCGCCGCGATCGAGGCCGGTGCGCTGGCTGGGCGCGGGCTGGAGCTGGTCTGGGTGGATGATGCGGTCGACGCCTTTTTTCTGCATATCCAGGGCAGCGGGCGAGTGGTGCTGGATGACGGCCGGGTGCTGCGCCTTGGCTATGCCGGGCAGAATGGCCAGCCCTACTTCGCCATTGGCCGGCTGCTGATCCAGCGCGGCGAGATCGACCGTGCGGCGATGAGCATGCAGGCGATCCAGGCCTGGCTGCGTCGAGCCGGGCCGGCGGCGGCGGCCGAGGTGATGCGGGCCAACCCGTCCTACATCTTTTTCCGCGTGCTGGACGGGCTGGCCGATGAGGAGGGCCCGCCGGGCACGATGGGCGTGGGGCTGACGCCGTTACGCTCTGTCGCGGTGGATCTGGCGCATGTGCCGTTGGGCGCGCCTGTCTTTTTGGTGAGCGAGGGGGTGGGGCCGCGCCTGGTGGTCGCGCAGGACACCGGTGGTGCCATCCGCGGCCGCGCCCGCGCCGACCTGTTCTGGGGCTGGGGCGAGGAGGCTGGGCAGCGCGCGGGTGGGCTCAATCAGCCCGCCCGCATGTTCGTGCTGGTTCCGAGGACCTGAAATTCAGGTCGCGGCGGCCTGCATACGTTTGCCACGCTTATGCCGGGCAATCATGCCGCGCAGCAGGGACTTGATGGCGGTCTCATCGAGGTCGGGATGGCGGGCCAGGACCTCGGCCTCGTGCTTCTTGGCGGCGGCGAGAAGGTCGGTCACCACGGCCTCGCCACGCGGGGTCATCTGAATGCGGACGACGCGGCGGTCGCGTGCATCGGGCAGGCGCTTGACCAGGCCGTCGCGCACCATGCGGTCGAGCAGCTTGGTCATGGTCGGCTGCTGCAGCAGGCAGGCATCGGCCAGGCCGCTCACCGTCTCGCCCGGGCTGCCGGAGAGGGTGGCCAGCACCCGCCAGACCGGCACGGCGACACCAGCGCGGCGTAGAACGCCGTGGAATTCGGCGGAGACGACATGCGACGCACGGGCGAGGAGATACAGCAGATAATCATCGATGAAACGGGTCGATGCAGTGGTGATGTGGTTCATGGGCTTGGCCCTTCTCCCTCGGTGTGTGGAATATCAGACGTCGTATCGTACAAAGTGATGATACATCGATTTCTGGATCATGCCACCGCTCGTAGTAACGATTGCTCTAACATGAAGAAAAATTTTTCACGGCAGCGAAGCGATCGGTTTACCCGCAAAAACGGCGGAGCGCCGCGACCTCTGGCCGATGGAGATGCCTTGGCAGCGCCGCCGCGCGGACGTTAAAGTCTTGAAATCATCTGGGAAGGCACGACACGATGCTGGTCGATCGATACGAACCGCAGTGGCTGGCGGCCTTTGTCACGGTACTGCAGCATTGCAAGCTTGTAGCAGGAGATGTGGTGTGCATCCTAGCTGAATCACAGTCCCGAGCAATAAATGTTGATCTGGCGGAACTTGCGGCGTTGCAGGCCGGCCTGCGGCCTTTCCGCTGCGTGCTGCCCAGCCCGCCGGTCACCACCCCGGTGCCGCTGCGTTCCACGGGTGCCTCGCGCGCGCTGGCCGGCCATCCCGCGGCACTGGCGGCGATGAAATCCTCCACCCTGGTGCTGGATCTGACCTTGGAGGGGCTGATGCATGCGCCCGAAACCCCGGAGATTCTCAAATCCGGCGCGCGCATCATGGTCGTCAGCAATGAACACCCCGAGGCACTGGCCCGCCTGGTGCCACTGCCTGGCGACGATGTTCCGGTGAAGGCGGCGGTGAAGCGGGCGCGGGCGGCGAAAGCCATGCATGTCACCTCCGCCGCCGGCACCGATCTGCATGTGGATATGGCGGGCGCCATCACCGCGGGCGTGTGGGGCTGGACGGACCGGCCGGGCACGCTGGCGCATTGGCCGGGCGGCGTGGTGGTGAGCTTTCCCGCCGCAAATACGGTGAATGGCCGCCTGGTGCTGGATGCGGGGGACATCAACCTCACCTTCAAGCGCTACCTGACGGCGCCCGTGGCGCTGACCATCGAGGCCGACCACATCGTGAAGATCGAAGGGATGGGCGCCGATGCGGCGATGATGCGGCGCTACCTCGCGGCCTGGAACGACCCGGCCGCCTATGCGGTCAGCCATGTCGGCTGGGGGCTCAACCCACGGGCGCGCTATGAGTCGTTAAGTATGTATGGCCAGCGCGACATGCAGGGCACCGAGCTGCGCTGCGTCGCCGGGAATTTCCTGTTCTCGACCGGCGCGAATGAATTCGCCGGCCGCTTCACCGAAGGGCATTTCGACATTCCCGTCTTCAACACCACCATCACGCTGGATGGCGAGGCGGTGGTGCGCGACGGGGTTGTGCTGTGAACGCGTTTCTCGCCTGGGGCGAGGGGCCGCCGGTGGTGTGCCTGCATGGCATTGGGGGTGCGGCGCATTTATGGGAGGCCACCGCTGCCGGCCTGCCAGGGCGACGATTGCTGGCCTGGAACCAGCCGGGTTATGGCGGCACGGCGCTGATTGACCCGCTGAGCTTTCCGGCGCTGGCCGATGCGCTGGCGGCGCAATTGGGGCCGGCGCAGGTCGATCTTGTCGGCCATTCCATGGGTGGGATGATCGCGATGGAGTTTGCCCTGCGCCACCCCGGGCGGGTGCGGCGGCTGGTGCTCTACGCCACCACGCCGGCCTTTGGCGGGCGCGACCCGGGTTTCGCGGAAAGCTTCATGGCCGCCCGCCTCGGCCCGCTGAATTCCGGAAAGACCATGGCGGAATGCGCGGCCAGCATGGCCGGCGGCATGTGTGGGCCGGGGGCGGACCCCGCCGCCGAACCCGCCATCATCGCCGCCATGGCGGAGGTGCCGGAGGCGAGCTACCGCGCCACGCTGGCCTGCCTCGCCACTTTCGACCGGCGGGCAACCATCGCCGCCATCACGGCGCCCACGCTGTGCCTGGCCGGCGCGTTGGACAAGGCGGCCCCGGCCCGCACCATGGAGCGCATGGCGCAGGCCATTCCGGGTGCGCGCTACGCGGTGGTGGAGGGGGCTGGGCATATGTTGCATCTCGAACGCCCGGCGGCGTTTCAGGCGGCGGTTGTCGGATTTCTCGCTGACATATGAATATTCATCTTCTATGATGCGCGTCTGATCGCAGCGAGGCCATGATGGATCACCCGCTCCCCACCACCACATCGGACGCGCCGATCTTCGATCCGCGCGCCTTCCGGCTGACGCCGCTGGAGACCGAGCTCACCGCGCGGGCCCGGGAATTCGGCCGCCGGGTGCTGGCCCCACGGGCGGAGACATGGGACCGCGAGGCGAGTTTCCCCATCGACAATTACCGCGACATGCATGCCGAGGGTTGGCTGGGCGTGTGCATTCCCAAGGCCGAAGGCGGGTTGGGCGCCGATTTCCGCGCCTATTGCCTCGCCGCCGCCGAGCTCGGCCGGCATTGCGGCGCGACCGCGCTGACCTGGAACATGCATGTTTGCTCCACGCTCTGGACCGGGCTGCTGACCGATGATCTGGAGATGGATGCCGCCACCCGCGCTCAGCATCAGGCCCGCCGCGCCATCCATTACCGCCGCATTCTCGATGATGGCGCGATCTACTCCCAGCCTTTTTCGGAGGGTGGTGCCGCGGCCGCGGGGGCGGTGGCCTTCGGCACCACGGCGAGGCGGGTCGAGGGCGGCTTCATCGTCAATGGCAAGAAGATCTTTGCCAGCCTGTCCGGCCACGCCAACCAATACGGCATCCTCTGCACCGATGTGACGGACGGCACCTCGTCGCGCCGCAACACGCTGTACATGGCGGTGCCGGCGGATGCGCCGGGCGTCTCGGTCTCCGGCGAGTGGGACCCCCTGGGCATGCGCGGCACGGTCAGCCGCAACCTGCTGTTCCAGGATGTCTTCGTGCCCGAGAGCGCGTCGCTGATGCCCGATGGGCTGTATTTCCAGGCGGCGTCGCGCTGGCCGCACATGTTTCTCACCCTCTCGCCCACCTATATGGGCCTGGCTCAGGCGGCTTTCGATTTCACCGTGCGCTACCTGCGCGGCGAGCAGCCGGGCACGCCGCCGGTCAAGCGGCGGATGTACCCCACGAAGCAGATCGCGGTGGCGGAGATGCGCGTCATGCTGGAACAGACCAAGGCCTTGTGGTTCCAGACCATTTCCGAGGCTGGGCCCGATCCTTCGCGCGAATCCATGCTTCGCGCGCTCGCGGCGCAGAACACGGTGATGGAAAACGCCAATGCCATCGCCACCAAGGCGGTGCGCACCTGCGGTGGCCAGGCGATGCTGAAGACCCTGCCGCTGGAGCGAATTTATCGCGACAGCCGCTGCGGCTCGCTGATGCTGCCCTGGACGGCGGAGCTGTGCATCGACCGCATCGGGCGAGACACGCTCTATGAGCGTGGCGAAACCGATGAATGAAGGTGCATAACAGCGGGACAATGAGCACCGCGAAGATCATCGCCTTTCCCCAGCGCCCCAGACGCACCCCGCAGCTCGGCCCCGAGGCCGCGCCTGGCCAGGTCACCCTGTGGTCCGCCTTCGCGGAACGTTGCGAGCGCAACCCGCGCAAGCGCGCCGTGCGCGATGCCGATGGTTCGATGACCTATGCCGAGCTGCTGGCGCTCGCAGCCCAGCTCAGCCGGATTTTTCTGCGCGAGGCGGAGCGGCAACCGCGCCGGCGCAATATCGGCATGCTGGGGCAGAACAGCGCCGTGCACCTCGCCACGCTGCTGGGCTGTGCCCGGGCGGGGTTGGCCATGGTGCCGATCAACTGGCGCCTGGCCGAGGAGGAGTGGTGCTGGCAGGCCCGCGCCGCGGGCATGTGTGCCGTGGTGGAAGGCTTCGGCACCCGGATGCCGGAGGATTTCATGCTGGCCGACGAGATCAGCGGCATCGGCCAATCCACCATTCGCATGCTGCCGCGCGAGCCCGTGACGGGCAGCGAGCTGGGCCGGGCGGATGCGCCGGTGCTGATCGGCTATACCTCCGGCACCACCGGGCGGCCGAAGGGCGCGGTGCTGACGCAAGGGGCGCTGCTGGCGAACGCCACCAATTCCCAGGCGCTCTTCGAGATCACCCCCGATGACCGGGTGCTGACGATGCTGCCGATGTTCCACGTCGGCGGGCTGAATATCCAGACCCTGCCGGCGCTGCTGGCCGGCGCCGAGATCATCCTGCACCAGAAATTCGACGCGGAATCCTTCTTCGACGCGCTGGTGCAGCATCGGCCGACCCTGACCCTGCTGGTGCCGGCGGTGATGGCCGCGCTGATCGCCCATCCGCGCTGGAAGACCGCCGATCTGTCATCGCTGCGCGCGGCGGGTGCGGGATCGTCGATCGTGCCGATCGAGTTGATCGAGGCTTTTCAGGCCCGCGGCGTGCCGATCCAGCAGGTCTATGGCAGCACCGAGACCGCGCCCATCGTCATCGCCCAGACACGGGAGGAGGCGCTGGCGGCACCGGGTTCCATTGGCCGGCCTGCGGCGCTGTGCGAGGCGAGGATCGGCGCGATGGGCGAGATCCAGGTGAAGGGGCCCAACATCATGCAGGGCTACCTCGACAACCCCCAGGCCACAGCCGAGAGTTTTGTCGAAGGCTGGTTCCGCACCGGCGATATCGGCCGGGTGGATGAGGATGGGCGCTGGTGGTTCACCGACCGGCTGAAGCACATCATCATCTCGGGCGGCGAAAATATTTCGCCCGCCGAGGTCGAGCGGGTGCTGGCCATGGCGCCGGGCGTGGTGGAATGCGCGGTGATCGGCAAGCCCGATCCGAAATGGGGCGAGGTGCCGCTGGCCGTGGTGGTGCCGGGCGAGGGCTTTGATGTGCATCACGTCTTGGACGTGTTCGAGGGCCAGCTGGCGCGCTTCAAGCAGCCGCGCGAGGTGGCGGTGGTGGCGGCGCTGCCGCGCACGGCGCTGGGGAAGGTGGATTTGCCGGCGTTGCGGGCCTTGGTGTTACCTAAGACATAATTCCTGGAATTTGTGGCTCGGCGGTGATAGGCTGGCTTTGCCAAGGCTGCCGGGACAGCGAATTTGTCCCCAAACGTGAATTTCAGCGACAACTACCGCGCCAGTTCCGCAATCGCCGCCGACTCTGCCGACCAGGCGCCCGGCCGGGTGCAGGCCAGCGCGCCGGCGACATTGGCGCGACGCAGGGCGTGGGGCCAGTCCAGCCCCGCGAGCAGGGCGGCGGCCAGGGCGCCGCACCAGGCATCGCCCGCGCCGACCGTATCGGCGACTGTCACCGCGAAGCCCGGCGCGCGCAGGGACAGGCCAGGGCCGGCGAATTCAGCCCCCGCCTCGCCCAGCGTTCGGGCGACGGTGCAGCCGAGTGCGGCGTGCAGCGCGGCGGCGTCGGGCGCGCAGCCATGCAGGGCGGCCAGGAATTCCGCCTCGGGTTCGTTGACCACCAGGATGTCGGGCAGCGCCGGCAGCGGGCCGGCGGGGGCCAGGTTCAGGATCACCCGCATGCCCACCGCGCGGCCGCGGGCGATGAGGGCTGCGTTTTCCGCCGCTGGCACCTCCATCTGGAGGAGCAGGATGCCGCCGGGGTCGAGCGGCACGGCCGCGGCACGAGCCAGGCGGTTGGCGCCGGAGGAGACGGCGATCTGGTTGCGGCCCTGGGTATCGACCATGACGGCGGCGATGGCGGTCGGCGCTTCGACCGTGGCGAGGCCCGTGCTGTCCACGCCCGCCGCGGCCAGCGTGGCGCGCAGCATGGCGCCATGCGCGTCATCGCCCACCGCGCCGCAGAAGCGGGTGAGCGCGCCGGCGCGTGCGGCTGCGATGGCCTGGTTCAGCCCCTTGCCGCCGGGGATGGCAGCGCCGGCTTCGCCCAGCACCGTTTCGCCGGGGGTGGGGAGGTGGGGCAGTGCGAAGATCAGATCGGCATTGGCCGAGCCGAAGACGGTGAGGCTCATGGCCTGAGCAGGCCCTCGGCCATGGCGCGGTCGTAGAGCGCCTCGATCATCGCGGCGAAGGGGCCGCCGAGGTCGATGGCGGGCTGCATGCGTTTGAGACTACGGGCGCGGGTGAGGCCGATTTCCGCCCAGGCCGGTGCACCGCATTGCACCTGCTGGGCAAAACCCTGGAGGCGGTCGCAGCCCATGGCGTAGAGCGCGTCGGGGGTCTGCTGCGCCTCGAATTCCTGCCACAGCGCGTGCAGGTTTTCCGCCATGTCGGGCGGCAGGCGGCCGAAGATGGCCTGGGCCGCCGCCTGCTCGCGCTCCGCCTGGGTCAGCAGACCGGCCTCGTCAAAGGCGAAGGTGTCGCCGGCCTCGATTTCGACCACGTCGTGCAGGGCGATCATGGTCAGCACGCGGGCCATGTCGGGGCGGGGGCTGACCTCGCCCTCCAGCAGCACGGCGATCAGGGCGACATGCCAGGCGTGTTCGGCGGAGTTTTCGGGCCGGCTTTCGGTTCGGGAGGCGCGGTGGACATGCTTCAGCCGGTCGGTCAGGGCGATGAAGTCCAGCAGCGCGGCCAGCCGCGGCTTCAGGCCGGCGGCACCGAGGTCATCATGCGGCACGCCCGAGCGTCTCCATCAGTTCCCGCCATTCGCGCTTGGACAGGCCGCTGCCCGGCTGCTCGACCGCCTCGCCCGCCAGCATCCGGCGGACCACGCCAAGCATCTGCGATGACATCGTGACCGCGCCCATGCGGTAGTCGCAGAAGGCTTCATGGGCGAGTGGCACCCAGGCCTGCACGGTCTTCAGCATGGCCTCGGCATAGACGCGGATTTCGTACTGGGCATGGGCATCGGCGCGCAGGCTGAGGAAATGCAGCAGGTTGTGCAGATCGGTCTTCCAGTACCATTGGGTGTAGGTGTTCAGCGTGAGGTTCATCCGTGCCAGTTCGCGCGCGAGGCCGGAGCGCCCGGCGTCGAGCACCTGGCCGGCTTCGTCCTCGTTCAGCATGTCGAGGTAATTGTCATAGGTCCGCGTCGCGTCGTCGCGCAGCAGGCGCAGCACGCGCTCGGCCTCGGCACCCTGCAGCACGGCGCCGCGGCCCTGGCGGTTGTCGCTGCTCTGCGCCGCCAGCTGATCCGGCGCGGGGATGTAGAATTCGCGGTCCAGCACGGAGTAGCGGGCGGAATACTCGTTCACATTGGCCGTGCGATGGCGGATCCACTGCCGCGCGATGAAGATTGGCAGTTTGATGTGATACTTGATCTCGCACATTTCGAAGGGTGTGGAATGGCGGTGGCGCATGAGGTAGCGGATCAGGCCGCGATCCTCGTTGGCGGCCTTGGTGCCGCGGCCATAGCTCACGCGGGCCGACTGCACGATGGCGGCGTCATCGCCCATATAATCCACCACCCGCACGAAGCCGTGGTCGAGCACCGGGATGGCGTGGGCCAGCATGGCCTCCAGCGCCGGCACCACGGGGCGCGCGGTGGGGCTGCGGGCGGCGGCGGCCTCGGCCACTTCGGCCTGTTGTTCTGGTGTGAGTGCCATGCGGCGAGGTTCCTGTGTCGGTCAGATGAGGCGACCCTGACGACCCCTCTGTGCCATCGTGATCGGACAAGGACCAGTGATCGGTCGATTTCGCCGCCAATAGACCATCGGGCTGTCGAGCATTCCGGTCAGCGTGCTCAACATGATCTAACCCTGGAACGGAGGGCCCGACGCCCTAACACCGGCTGCGCAAATAAGTGCGATGAATGGGCTCAACGGCAAGTGATGGTCGCGACAACGCCCGGATCCCCTCCAGCATAGCGGAGTGATATCGCCGTGGTGGGGGGCGGGCGACTAGCCACCGGCTTGTTCTCCGCATCCGTGCACATGATCGTGATCGGCTGTTGCAGTTGTGCGCCATACAAGATGCCCGCGGTCAGTGGCCTAGGTGACCCGTTGGCGAGGGCCACGCCACCGGTCAGCGCCGCCCCCGCCAGAAACCAAGCCGCGCGAGCAAACCATTGTGCCATGACTGATCGCCCTATCCTCTAGCGATTCAACCTCTGGCGGCGCCGCCCGCCTGTCAAGGCTGATATCGCGATCGGGGTGGGAGCAGCAGCGAAGGGGATTGGACTGGATCGTTGTGCCGCCAAAAAATTACCTTCGTGAACCAGGAGATCACACCCTGGGTCAGTATCACCCGCCACCGAGGATTTTGCATCGCTTGATCGCAGAGCCCTCGCAAGCCAGTGTTCGTTGCGCTATATGTCCAGTGTCACCTCGGTGACTATGGCGATAAACGGTACGTGGAATAAGCGTTGCGGACCCGGGGGCAGTGCCCGGCGTCTCCATATTATTGATGAGGACTGTGCTGGTTCTGAACGGCCGGGGCATTCGGCGGGAGAGACTAGGCTTCCGGTCTGGTGTTTGGGTTTGGAGGGGCGGGACGGTTCCCGGCAGAGAGTAGGGGCTTCGGCCACGAAATCTGCCGCACCATGGGGACGAAACAGTCTCGACGCGCGCGGTAAAGACGTGCCTTTTGCCCGGCATTGTACCGCCGTCATCGGGCTAAATCACAAGTGCCAATGATAACGTTCGCGAGAACGTGGCGCTCGCTGCCTAGAGATAGGTAAGCGCTGCCCGGGGGGAGCAGGGCAACAGAATCCCCCCACTTCTTCCTGCCCAGGGGTGCCGGGCGTTGCTGGATTGGCGCCCGCCCCGGCCACGCCTATGCTGGTCGCTTCAGGACAGCCCGATGACCGAAGAACCGACACCCGATAGCCTGCTCCCCTATGAACGCTGGACCGAGAATGCCTTGCGCATCGTGGTGCTGGACGCGCTCGAGCATGCCGGGCGGGAGGGCCTGCCGGGCGAGCACCATTTCTATATCTCCTTCCGTACTGATTATCCCGGCGTATCGATCCCGGCCCACCTCAAGGCACGCTACCCGACCGAGATCACCATCGTCCTGCAGCACCGCTTCTGGGACCTGAAGGTCGACCGGGAAAAGCCGGGCTTCTCTGTGGGCCTGAGCTTCGGTGGCGTGCCAGCGCAGCTCGTGGTGCCGCTCTCGGCGCTGACCGCGTTTCACGACCCGCATGTCCGCTTCGGCCTGCGCTTCGAGCCCGAGGCGGTCGATGCGATGCCCGAGCCGGAACCGGCGCCCGAACCGGAAGCGACACCGAGCGCCGAGCCGGCGCCATCGTCGCAGCCTCAGGTGGTCAGCCTGGATGCTTTCCGCCGCAAGCGGGACTGATACCAACTCTCGTTGATCAGAACCGATGGGCCCAATCGCGCATTCCGATGGATATGATGCGCCATGGCTGAGCGACGAGCCGGTTCCAGTGATGGCAGCAGTGGCTGGTGATGTCGTCGTGGT
>JAESFS010000076.1_pt1 | contig 67174 bp, 52 predicted proteins | sample 9269441 | NCBI WGS metagenome assembly JAESFS01 (sample SAMN14502548, study PRJNA617105) | algae metagenome | isolation source: Scytolyngbya sp. HA4215-MV1 and co-occurring heterotrophs from sample from... | place: USA: Laie Falls, Oahu, Hawaii | collected 2010-08-22
ACCCAGGAGACTGGGTTCCCCCCTTTGCAAAGGACGCTCCCGGGACGCTCGCACGCTCTCCTGGATCCCCTTCCCCTGCGGCGCTTCGCGCCTCCGGCCGGGGATGACTACGGTGGGTGTAGCGCCGTCCTTGCCCTTGCGCTCCAGCTCAACGCGGGTCATCCCCGGCGAGCGAAGCGAGGGAAGGGGACCCAGGAGACTGGGTTCCCCCCTTTGCAAAGGACGCTCCCGGGACGCTCGCACGCTCTCCTGGATCCCCTTCCCCTGCGGCGCTTCGCGCCTCCGGCCGGGGATGACTACGGTGGGTGTAGCGCCGACCTTGCCCTTGCGGCGTTCGCCCGCTAGCACCGGGGCATGGGTCGAGTCGCGGTGGATCACGGCATGGCGGACGGCGCGGCGGCGCAGGGGGCGCGCGGGCGCGATCCCCTGCAGGTCCTGCACGACGTCTTCGGCCACCACGGCTTTCGCGGGCGGCAGGAGGAGGTGGTGCGCCACGTCGTCGCCGGCGGCGATGCGGTGGTGCTGTTTCCCACCGGGGCCGGCAAGTCCGTCTGCTACCAGCTGCCGGCTCTGTACCGCGAGGGCACGGGCGTCGTCGTCTCGCCTCTCATTGCGCTGATGCGCGACCAGGTGGAGGCGCTGCTGCAGGCGGGCGTGCGCGCCGCTGCGCTGCATTCGGGGCTGAGCCTCGACGAATCCTCGACCATCCGCCGCGCTTTGCTCGCGGGCGAGCTCGACCTGCTCTACGTCACGCCCGAGCGCATGGTGACGGACGCCTTCATGGACCTGCTGTCGCGCTGCCGGATCGCGCTGTTCGCGATCGACGAGGCGCATTGCGTCAGCCATTGGGGGCACGATTTCCGGCCGGAGTACCTGCAGCTCGCCCAGCTCGGCGCGCGCTTCCCCGGCGTGCCGCGCGTCGCGCTCACGGCAACCGCCGATCCGCAGACGCGGGAGGACCTGCTGGTCCGCCTGGCCATGCAGGACGCCGAGGTCTACGCCACGAGCTCAGACCGGCCGAACATCCGCTACTCCATCGTCCAGAAGGACAACCCCAAGCGGCAATTGCTGCACTTCCTCAGCCACCACCCCGGCGCGAGCGGCATCGTCTATTGCCTCAGCCGGCGCAAGGTGGAGGAGACGGCGGCCTATCTCTCCGACCACGGCGTGCGGGCGCTGCCCTACCACGCCGGGCTCGACCGGGAGGTGCGCGCAGCCAACCAGGACGCGTTCCTGAAGGAGGAGGGCCTGTGCCTGGTGGCGACCATCGCCTTCGGCATGGGCATCGACAAGCCGGACGTGCGCTACGTCGCGCATCTCGACATCCCCTCCAGCGTCGAGGCCTACTATCAGGAGACGGGCCGGGCGGGGCGCGACGGCCTGCCGTCCGACGCCTGGATGGCCTATGGCCTCTCCGACGTGGTGCAGCGCCGCCGCATGATCGCGGAGGGCGACGCGCCGGATACGGTGAAGCGCGTGGAGCGCGGCAAGCTCGACGCGCTGATCGGCATCTGCGAGAGCGCGGAGTGCCGCCGCAAGCTGCTGCTGGCGCATTTCGGAGAGCACCACCCCGGCGCCTGCGGCAACTGCGACAGCTGCCTTTCGCCGGTGGACACGTTCGACGGCACCGAGCCGGCGCAGAAGGCGCTGTCGGCGATCTACCGCACCGGGCAGCGCTACGGAGCCGGGCACGTCATCGACGTGCTGCTGGGCAACGAGACGGAGAAGGCGCTGCGGGCCGGGCACGACAGGCTGCCCACCTTCGGGGTCGGGCGGGACCTCGACGAGAAGGCCTGGCGCTCGGTGATCCGCCAGCTCACGGCCATGGGGCTGATCGTGGTCGACCACGACGAGCACGGCGCGCTGACGCTGGGCGAGGACACCCGCGCGGTGCTGCGCGGCGAGCAGCGCATCCGGCTTCGGCGCGACCGCGAGACGAAGAGCGCGCGGCGGCGGGAACGCGGAGGGGCCACCGAGGCTGGCGGGGACGATCCGCTGTTCGAGGCGCTCAGGGCCGAACGCATGCGCCTCGCCCGCGAGCAGGGCGTGCCGCCCTACGTGGTGTTCCACGACACGACCTTGCGCGAGATGGCGCGGGCGAAGCCACGCTCGCTGGTGGAGCTCGGCGAGGTGCAGGGCGTCGGGGCGGCGAAGCTCGCGCGCTATGGCGGGGCGTTCCTGGCGGTGATCGTGCAGGGGTGAGGGCGGCTCCCTTCTCCCCTTGAGGGAGAAGGTGGCGCGAAGCGCCGGATGAGGGGTACGCCGGGGTCGTGCTCACTTTCATCCGGCGCTCGTCACCGGCGCCCCCTCATCCGTCCGGCCTCCGGCCGGCCACCTTCTCCCTCGAGGGGAGAAGGGACGCGCACTGTCCTGGTTGTTGTACCAACGTGTTACACGTTAGTGTTGAATCACCCTCTCAGCTCAACCCTCACTGGCTCTTCGTCCCCTCCCACGTCACCCGCCAGATCGTGCCGCCAGCGTCCTCGCTGACCAGCAGCGCGCCGTCCTTGGCCACGGTCACGCCGACGGGGCGGCCCCAGACGCTCTTGTCGTCGATGACGAAGCCGGTGAGGAAGTCCTGGTACTCGCCTGTGGGGACTCCGTCTTTCAGCTTGGCGCGGATCACCTTGTAGCCGGTGCGCTTCTGGCGGTTCCAGGAGCCGTGCTGGGCGGCGAAGGCGTCGCCCTTCACGTCGGCGGGGAAGTTGTCCCCCTCGTAGAAGGTCATGCCCAGCGAGGCGGAGTGGGCCTGGATGAGGACATCAGGCACGGCGACCCTGCCGGCGAGGTCGGGCCGCGCGCCCTTGTGGCGGGGGTCCTGGTTATCGCCGAGATAGTACCAGGGCCAGCCGTAGAAGCCGCCCTCCTTCACCCGGGTGAGATAGTCCGGCACGAGGTCGTCGCCGAGGCCGTCGCGCTCGTTGGTGGAGCACCAGAGGTCGCCCGACTTCGGATGCACGGCGAGGCCGACGCAGTTGCGGATGCCGTTGGCGAAGACCTTGCGCCCGCCGCCCTGGGGATCGAAGGCGAGCACCGACGCGCGCCCGAGCTCGGATCCGAAGCTCGCGCCGACGCCGTTCTTCGCCTCGACCGACGCCACCTCGGCCTTGTCGACCTCCTGGCCCTCGGCCACGTTCGACTTGGAGCCGACGGAGACGAACATCCGCTCCCCGTCCGGCGAGAAGGCGATGTCGCGCGTGGAATGCCCGCCGGTGGGGAGTTCGGGCACGATGATCTCGGCCTTGCCGGTCGCTTTCGTGTCGCCCGCCGCATAGGGGAAGCGCACGACGGAGCCGGTATTGCCGACATAGACCCATTTCGGATCGGCGGCAGGGTAGAAGGCGATCCCGAACGGGGCGCCGAGGCCGGAGGCGAAGACGTTTTTCTCCGGCTTGCCGCCATTCGCGCCGGGGCGGAGCACCACGATGCGGCCCGCGTTCATCTCGGCGACGAAGATGTCGCCATTGGGCGCGGTGCGCAGCGTGCGGGGCTTGTCGAGCCCGCTCTCCCAGAGCTCGACCTTGTAGCCTGAAGGCGCCCTGGGCTGCATGCCCTCCGGCCGCGCGGCGACGCTGGCGCGGTTGCCGGGGGAGGGGGTCGCGTAGGGGGGAGGCACGTCCTGCGCGCGGATGTGGCGCCAGACCCCCGGCTTGTCGTTGCGCCACTCTCCCATGGCGGCCTTGCCGGTGAGCTTTTCGGATGCGGCGTCGGCATCCTGCGCGAGAACGGTGGCGGACGCCGAAACGGCGGCGAGCAGAGAGGCGAGGACGATGGCCGGCCGCCTGGCAAGGGCGCCGGGCTGGGTTCCGCGGGTATCGTGCTGCATGGTTCGTCCTGTCTGGCCAGGTGAGGAGGATGTCCCGCAAGTGGCGTGGCCGGCGCTCGGGTCAAGAAAGCAGAGGAAAGAGCCTGGCGTTCCCGCCATTGCGCCACGGCCCCCACCCGTCAGCCGCCGTGCGGCCGCCACCCTCCCCTGCAGGGGAGGGACAGCAGGAACCCCGCCCCTCATCTTCCCCAGCCCCGCCCCTCATCCTCCCCAGCCCCGCCCTTCATCCCTCCCCTGCAGGGGAGGGTGGCGCGGGCGAAGCCCGTGACGGGTGGGGGTCTTCGGGCCACGCGAGCCGGAGCGTTTACGACCGATCCGATTTGCCATCGCGCGCGCCCTCCGGTAACGAGCAGGGCCGGACGCGACCGAGCCGAAGAGGCGCGCCGCACATCCCCCGAGGGGACACGAAGAGGAACCCGCCATGCCCGCGTACCGCTCCCGCACCACCACCCACGGCCGCAACATGGCGGGCGCGCGCGGCCTTTGGCGCGCGACGGGCATGAAGGACGGCGATTTCGGCAAGCCGATCATCGCGGTGTCGAACTCCTTCACCCAGTTCGTGCCCGGCCACGTGCACCTGAAGGATCTCGGCCAGCTCGTGGCCCGCGAGATCGAGAAGGCGGGCGGCGTCGCCAAGGAGTTCAACACCATCGCCGTCGACGACGGCATCGCCATGGGCCATGACGGCATGCTCTACAGCCTGCCCTCGCGCGAGATCATCGCCGACAGCGTCGAGTACATGGTCAACGCGCATTGCGCGGACGCGCTGGTCTGCATCTCCAACTGCGACAAGATCACGCCCGGCATGCTGATGGCGGCCATGCGGCTCAACATTCCCGTGGTGTTCGTCTCCGGTGGCCCGATGGAGGCCGGCAAGTACGTGGCGGAGAACGTCACGCACAAGGTCGACCTGATCGACGCCATGGTCGCCGCCGCCGACGACCGCATCAGCGACGAGCGCGTCGCCACGATCGAGCGCTCCGCCTGCCCGACCTGCGGCTCCTGCTCCGGCATGTTCACGGCGAACTCGATGAACTGCCTCACCGAGGCGCTGGGCCTCGCGCTGCCGGGCAACGGCTCGACGCTGGCCACCCACTCCGACCGCGAGCGGCTGTTCGTGGAGGCGGGCCACCTCATCGTCGACCTCGCCAAGCGCTACTACGAGCAGAACGACGAGAGCGTGCTGCCGCGCTCCATCGCCAGCTTCGGCGCGTTCGAGAACGCCATGACGCTGGACATCGCGATGGGCGGCTCCACCAACACGGTGCTGCACCTGCTGGCCGCGGCCTATGAGGGCCAGGTCGAGTTCAGCATGGCCGACATCGACCGCCTGTCGCGCCGCGTGCCGGTGCTGTGCAAGGTCGCGCCGTCCGTCGCCAACATCCACATGGAGGATGTGCACCGCGCCGGCGGCATCATGTCCATCCTCGGCCAGCTGGACCGTGCGGGACTGATCGACTCCAGCCTGCCCACCGTGCACAGCAAGACCATGGCCGAGGCGCTGGACCGCTGGGACATCTCGCGCACCAATAGTGAGACGGTCCGCACGTTTTACAGCGCGGCGCCCGGTGGCGTGCCGACGCAGACCGCCTTCAGCCAGAGCCGCCGCTACGACGAGCTCGACACCGACCGCCAGAAGGGCGTCATCCGCGACGCGGAGCACGCCTATTCCAAGGACGGCGGCCTCGCCGTGCTGTTCGGCAACCTCGCGCTCGAGGGCTGCATCGTGAAGACCGCGGGCGTGGACGCGTCTAACCTCGTCTTCGCCGGCCCGGCGCGGATCTACGAGAGCCAGGACGCGGCGGTGGACGGCATCCTCAACGGCAAGGTGAAGGCCGGCAACGTCGTGCTGATCCGCTACGAGGGCCCGCGCGGCGGCCCCGGCATGCAGGAAATGCTGTATCCCACGAGCTACCTGAAGTCGAAGGGGCTGGGCAAGGCCTGCGCCCTCGTCACCGACGGGCGCTTCTCCGGCGGCACCTCGGGCCTGTCCATCGGCCACTGCTCGCCGGAAGCCGCCGAGGGCGGGCTGATCGGCCTCGTGGAAGAGGGCGACCGGATCGAGATCGACATCCCGAACCGCCGCATCGAGGCGATGGTGTCCGACGCCGTGTTCGCCGAGCGCCGCGCCGCCATGGAGGCCAAGGGCAAGGACGCGTGGAAGCCCGCCGCGCCGCGCAAGCGCAAGATCACCATGGCCCTGCGCGCCTACGCCGCACTCACCACCTCGGCCGCCAAGGGCGCGGTGCGCGTGGTGCCCGACGTGGAGTGAACCACCCCCGAGGACGCTCATCCGTCCCCCCGCGCGTCATTCCCGGCGAGCGAAGCGAGGGAAGGGAACCCAGGTGACTGGGCGAGCGGTATCGTGTGTGGCTGTCGCCGCGGAGGACTGCGGGAGGCGCGCTCACCGGCAGTGAACCCGGTCCCCTGGATCCCCTTCCCGGCGCTGCGCGCCGCCGGGGATGACCATGGTGGTTTCGGCACGCCGCGTGGAAGGGGCGGCGGGACGGGTGTGGGACGGTTGCCCGCGCGTCATTCCCGGCGAGCGAAGCGGACCCAGGTGACTGGGCGAGCGGTATCGTGTGTGGCTGTCGCCGCGCAGGACTGCGGGAGGCGCGCTCACCGGCAGTGAACCCGGTCCCCTGGATCCCCTTTTCGGCGCTGCGCGCCGCCGGGGATGACTTCGGGGGGCCGTTTTCTCCCTTCCGCATTAACCATTTCCGGTTAATCGCGGGACGGAACTTCCCTCGTGGCCCACAATTGAGCACAGTTGCCAGGCTAGTCGTTGCTAAGATTGGTTGTGGCGAGGGCCGATCCTCGCGACCGGAGAGTGGGGCGACGCCCGTGCGCGCGGGGACCGTTCGAGGACGGGGCGCAGGGGCGCGGTGAACGGAGGGGGGATGATCCGGAGGGGTCTTCTCCAGATTGCGTCGATCGTGTGCGTTCTGGCGGGGGCTGTTCCGGCGGCGACGACGGCGGACGCCTTCGATCTGCTGGGGCTGATCGGGCTGGGAGGCGACAAGCCGCCCGCGCCGAGCCCTGACGCGCTGCCCTACACCGTCGAGATCGACGCCGGCGGCGTGAAGGACCTGAAGACCCCGCTGCAGGACGCCTCCACCCTCTACCGCCTGCGCAACGAGGGCGCGCCCAGCGCCGACATCCTGGTCCGCATCGCCCAGAACGACCTGCCGCGCCTCGTCGACGCCATGTGGGGCGCGGGCTACTACGACGCGACCGTGGTGGTCGAAGTCGCCGGGCAGCCGCTGGAGCTGGGCCGCAACGGCGCAGCCGCCGCGATCCGCGCAGCGGACGGCTACCGCAACCGCGCCCTCGTGCCGATCGTCATTCGCGCCACGCCGGGTCCGCTGTTCGGACTGCGCACCATCCGTGTGGAGGAGGCGCGCACCAGGCGCTTCATCCCGCCCTCCGAGCTTCCCCAGCGGGTGGTCGGGCTGAAGCAGGGCGATCCCGCCGCCTCGGCCAGCGTGACCGCGGCGGAGGCCCGGATCGTGGATTACTACCGGGCGCAGTCGCACCCCTTCGCCAAGGTGGCCGATCCCGACGCTTCGGTCGATTTCCCGGCACAGGCGATGGACGTGACCTTCGACGTCACGAAGGGGCCGACGGCGGGCATCGGCGACATCGGCGTCAGCGGGCTGCAGACGGTGGACCCCGCCGTGGTGCGGACCTTCATCTACACCAAGCCGGGCGAGCCTTATTCCCCCGCCGAGATCGCCGCCATTCGCCGCTCGCTGCAGCGGCTGGAGATCCTGTCCTCCGTGCGCGTGCGGGAAGGCGAGGCGCTCGACGCGAACGGCAACCTGCCGCTGTTCGTGGAGCTCACCGAGCGCAAGCGCCACGCGGTGGGCGGATCGGTGCTGTACAGCACACTTGATGGGCCCGAGGCGCGCGCCTACTGGGTCGACCGCAACGTGTTCGGCGGGGCGGAGACGCTGCGGCTGGACGCCAGCGTGTTCTACACCACCATTGACAACCCCTCGCAGGACAACAAGACGTTCTCCACGGCGGACCTCGGCGCGCGCTTCGGCTTCAGCTTCGTGAAGCCGGGGCTGTGGGGCACGCCCAACGACCTGCTGACCAGCGCCTATGCGGCGCGCGAGCGTTCCGCGGGCTACACGGTGCGCCACGCCTATGGCGACATCGGCATCCGGCATCGCTTCAACGACACGTTCTTCGCCCAGGCCGGCTTGAAATTCGACACCGGCACGTCGACCGATCCGCTGGGCTCGATCAACTACACCTTGATCGGCGTTCCCCTGTCGATCAGCTATGACAGCACCGACAAGCCGCTTGACGCCAGCACGGGCGTGAAGTTCGTGGGCTCGGTGACGCCCTATCCGAAGTTCCTCGGCTCCACCGTGGGCATCACGGTGTTCAAGGCGGCGGCGTCCACCTATCTCTCGCTGGACGAGGACGCGCGCTACATCCTCGCGGCCCGGGCCGGCTTCGGCAGCGTCGTCGGCGCGCCGCTCGACGAGATCCCCTCCAACTACCGCTTCTACGCCGGCGGCGGCGGATCGGTGCGCGGCTACGAGTTCCAGTCGCTGAGCCCGCGATACTACCGCATCCCGATCGGCGGGCGCAGCCTGCTGGACGGGTCCGTCGAGGCCCGCATCAAGGTCACCGACACCATCGGCATCGTGCCGTTCTTCGACGCCGGCATGGCCTTCCAGGACAGCATCCCCAACTTCAAGCCGCGCATCCAGACGGCGGCGGGGCTGGGCCTGCGCTACTATACGTCCATCGGCCCCATCCGGCTGGACGTGGCCACGCCTATCGACAAAAGGCCGGGCGACAGGCCGGTCAGCCTCTACATCAGCATCGGGCAGGCCTTCTGATGACGCGGCGCGCCACACCCCTTCTCCGCCTGCTGACGCCACTGCTGCTGCTTGCCGCGGTGCTGTTCGCGGTGGTCGATCCCGTCGCGCCGGGCCGTGCGCAGGAGAGCAGCGACCAGGGCACCGTGGCGAGCCTGCTGTCCTGGGCGCTCTCGACGCCGGCCAACCACGTCACGGTGGGGCAGGTGGCCGGCGCGCTCTCCTCGGACGTCGAGGTGCGCGACGTCAGGATCGCCGACAAGGACGGGGTCTGGCTGACGGTGGACCGCGCCAAGCTGGTCTGGAGCCGAACGGCGCTGTTCTCGCGGCGGCTGGAGATCGACAAGCTGGAGATCGACCGGCTGACCATCGCGAGGAAGCCGGTCGAGGAGGAGGCCGACAAGGCCCAGGCGGCGGAAGCCCCGCAGCTCCCGGCGCTGCCGGTGAAGCTCATCGTGCGCTCCTTCGCGATGAAGGAGATGGTGCTCGAGGAGCCCGTGATCGGCATGGCGGCGCGCATCACGGCGAGCGGCTATGCGGTGCTGGGGCGGACCGACGAGGGCCTCTCGCTGAAGCTGGAGTCGCGGCGGCTCGACGCGCCGGGGCAGATCGACGTGAACCTCACCTACGCGCCGCAGACGGGCCAGCTCGATCTTTCCGCCGTGCTGAAGGAGCCGGCGCACGGGCTCGTCTCGCACGTCATCGGGCTGCCCGGCGAGCCGCCGGTGGACCTCGACGTCCGGGGCAAGGGGACCATCGACGACTGGGCCGCCACGCTGGCCTTCCAGTCCGGCCCGACCGTGGGAGCCAACGGGCAGGCCACGATCAAGCGCGAAGGACCGGGGCGGCGCATTGCGCTCGACCTCACCTCGCGCATCGAGGGCCTGCTGCCGGAGGTCATCGCCCCAGCCTTCGCCGGCACCACGGCCCTGACCGGGGACATCCTCTCGGGCGATGACGGCTCCTGGACCGTTCGCCGCTTCGAGGTTGCCTCGCGCACGGCGCGGCTGACGCTCGGCGGCACGGTGGACGCCGCGAAGAACCTCGACGTGGCCCTGGCCATCCGCGCCGTCCCGACGGACGGGACCGCGACGAAGGCCGGCGACGCCACCATCGGCAAGCTCGTGCTCGACGTCACCGCGAAGGGTCCCGCCACTGCGCCGCGGATCGCGGGCACGCTGTCGGCGGCGGACATCGCCTCGCCGCAGCTCCGGCTGGCGAGCGCCGACGGGCGGCTCCTGATCGAACCGCCGACGGCGCAGCAGGCCGCGCGGCCCGGGGCAGGGGCCGTGGCGGCGGCGGCGCTTTCGTCCGTGTCGTTCGATTTCAAGCTCGCGGGCTTCGCGCCGGCCAGCCCGGACCTCGCCCGCGCGGCGGGCGACACGCTGGACGTCTCGGCGCGGGGCACGGCGAATTCCGACTTCACCATGGACCTCGACACCGCGCGCCTGACCACGCGCACGCTCGACGCCAGCTTCACCGGCGTGGTCGGCGCACGCACGCTGAAGGGCGTCGCCAAGGCCCGCCTGCCGGAGCTGGCGGCGTTCTCCGGCCTCGCCGGACGCAGCCTCGGCGGCTCGGCCGAGCTCACGGCGAACCTCGACGGCGATCCCGGCCGCTACCGCATCCGCGCCGGGCTGGACGGCCAGCTGCGCGACGCGCGGGTGGGCAGCCCGCCGGTGGACCGCCTGCTGGCCGGGACGGTGGCGATCAAGGGCGTGGCGGAAAGGCTGCCGGGCGGCTTCGGCTTCTCCGACCTGCGGATCGCAGGGCAGAACCTGACGGCGCGGCTGGACGGGCCGGCGACGAGCCAGTCCGCCAACCTCGCCGTGACCTTCGCCGTGCCGGAGCTGAAGCGCGCCGACGACCGGCTTTCCGGCAAGGCCGCGGGGCAGGCGACGCTGACGGGATCGCTCGACCGGCCCGACCTGGCGGCGGACCTCACGGTCACCGACGCCCGCAGCCTCGGCCGGCCGATCCCGCGGCTGAAGATCGGCGTGGTCGCCAAGGACGTCACCGGCGCGGTGGATGCGCGGCTCAGCGTGGAAGGCGAGGCGGACAGGAAGGCGGTGGCCGGGCGCGCCCATGTCGCGGCGACGTCCGGCGGCTGGGCGCTGGACGACCTCGACGTCACGGTCGGCTCCGCGCGGCTGAACGGCGCGGTGACGCTGGCGGGCGACAGGCTGGCGACCGGAGCGCTCGCGCTGGCAGCCGGCGACCTCGACGACCTCTCCCCGCTGGTGCTGACGCCGCTGAAGGGCGATGTGAACGCCAGCATCGCGCTCGCCGTAGTGGAGGGCCGCCAGAGCGCGCGCGTGCAGGCCAAGGCCAACCGCCTCTCGGTGGCGGGCGTGTCGCTGCGCCGGCTCGACGCCGCCATCGACGCGCGCGACGCGTGGGGCCGCCCCTCGCTCGACGCCGACGTGAAGGTGGAGCAGCTCAATGCGGGCGGCACGGCCTTCGAATCCGTGAGCTTCACCAGCAAGGGCACGACGTCGGCCAGCGACTTCGTGCTGGCGGCGAAGGGCCTCGGGCTCGACATCGAAAGCCGCGGCCGCATCCTGCCGGGGCCGCCCACTTCCGTGGAGCTGCAGAGCCTCTCGGCAAGGCGCGGCGCCGACAGGCTGGCGCTGGCCGAGCCGGCGAGGCTGACCTTCGCCGATGGCGGCGTCGCCTTCGAGCGCTTCGCCATCGCGGCGGGCAAGGGCCGGCTGACGATCGCGGGCAAGGCGGGCGCGACGCTCGACATCACCGCGCAGGCCACGGCCGTGCCGCTCTCGGTGGCGGACATCGTTGCGCCCGGGCTGGGGCTTGAAGGCACGCTCGACGGCAAGGTGCAACTCGCCGGGCCCTCCACCGCGCCGCGCGGGAGCTACGCGCTCACCCTTGCGAAGGTCGGGACACGGCAGGCGCGCGAAGCCGGGCTGCCGTCCGTCGACGTGAAGGCGACGGGCGCGCTGGCCGATGGACGCGCCACCGTGGACGCCTCCGCGACGGCGGCGAAGACGGGCACGCTGCGGCTGACAGGCAGCCTCCCCATCGGCGAAGGCGCGCTGGACCTGAAGCTGCGCGGCCCGCTGGACGCGGCGGTGGTCAACGGCGTTCTCGCGACGGAGGGCCGCCGGGTGACCGGCCGGCTCACCATCGATCTCGGCGTCACCGGCACGGTGGCCAACCCCAAGCTCGCCGGCTCCGCCGCGCTGAGCGGCGGCACGTTCGAGGACGTCATCGCGGGCATCAGGCTGCAGGCCATCGAGGCGCGTCTGGCGGCGCAGGGCGAGACCGTCGTCATCGAGCGCTTCGCCGCGGCGACGCGAAATGGCGGCACGCTGTCGGCCAGCGGACGCGTCACGGTGGATCCGGCCGCGGGCTTCCCGGCGGACCTGCGCATCACCGGGCGGAAAGCGGAGCTGGTGTCGAGCCCCATCGTCACCGCATCGGCCGACCTCGACCTCACCATCACCGGCCCGCTCGCCAGGACGCCGCGCATCGGCGGCCGGGTGAGCCTGATCTCGATGGACATCGAGATCTCCGAGCGCCTGCCCGAGCAGCTCGCGCCGCTGCCGGGCACGAAATACGTCCGGCCCGGCCCGGCGGCGCGGGCGCGCCTCGCGGTTTCCGCGGCAGCGAAAAAGGGCGAACGCGCCGCGCCGCGCTTCGTGGCGACGTTCGACCTCGCCATCGACGCGCGCAACCGCATCTTCGTGCGGGGGCGGGGCCTGCAGGCCGAGCTCGGCGGCGCGCTGCGCCTGACCGGGACGACGCTGGACCCCGTCGCCATCGGCGCGTTCGACCTGCGCAACGGCCGCTTCGACCTCGCCGGGCAGCGCATCGACCTCGTGCGCGGCAAGGTGTCCTTCCAGGGCGACCTCGTGCCGAGCCTCGACTTCCTCGCCCAGACGCAGGCCTCCGACATCAATGCGCAGATCCTGGTGACGGGCCGGGCCACGGAGCCGAGCTTCACGATCACCTCGCAGCCGGCCCTGCCGCAGGACGAGGTGCTGTCGCGCCTGCTGTTCAACCGAGCCACGGGCGGGCTGACGGGCTTCCAGGCGCTGCAGCTGGCGCAGACGCTGGCGCAGCTCTCCGGAAATGGCGCGGGCGGCTTCGACGCGCTGCGCAAATCGCTGGGCGTGGACAGCCTCGACGTCTCCTCGGGCGCATCGGGCGGGCCCACGGTCGGCCTGTCGCGCTACCTCGGCCCGAAGGTGCGGCTCGGCGTGCGCGCCGGGGCCACCGCGGCCGACACGGGGGTCGGCGTCGACCTCGACGTCACCCGCCGCATCAAGCTGCGCGCCGGCGTCGGCGCCGACGGCAGCGCCTCGGGCGGCGCGGCGGTGGAGTGGGAGTACTAGCGCGACTCTGCGCCCGCCCGACAACGCGGGTCATCCCCGGCGAGCGAAGCGAGGGAAGGGGACCCAGGAGGCTGGGCGAGCGGCTTCGGCTGCGGCGGACGGCGCGGGCGCTTCCGAAGGGGGCGCTCACGGGCATCGAACCCAGTCCCCTGGGTCCCCTTCCCGCGCCTGCGGCGCGCCGGGGATGACCAGCTTGGTTCAGTCGTCGTTCTCGGCGTTGAGCGCTTCGGTGCGCATGCCTTCCTCGCGGTGGGCGGGGCGCAGGCGGACGCCGGGGGCGCCGTCTTCGAGGAACTCGACGCCCGCGGCTTCCAAAGCCTGGCGCACCTTGCGGGCGGCGGAGTCGTCGGAGCGCAGGACCGAGGGTCCCGCGCTCTCGATGTCGATGATGGCGTCCCGGGAGAGGCCGGCCAGCGTGGCGGCCTGCGCTCGCCCGAGGCCGGCGAGGACGCGGGCGGCGCGGATCTGGTTGCCGGTGAGCATGGCTTCCCCCTGGACGTGGCGTCTGCTCGAGGGATCATGGGCCCTTCACGGCCCGATGTCCCGCCCGCAGCGGCGCTTCAGAAGCGGACGCTGGCGCTCTCGCCGGGGTTGGGGCGCTCGCCTGTGGTCAGCGCCTTCATGTACCCGTAGAGGTGCACCATGGTGCTGGAGGGAGCATCCCAGTATTCGGCGGACTCGACCCTGACCTTGATCAACATGATGCTCGGGTCGTCCTTGCCCTTGGGGAACCAGACGCGGAGCGGCTCGGACCAGAGTTCGTTCACCTTCGCCTGGTCGGAGACGGCCTCGGCCTGGCCCTGGATGGAGACGTAGTGCTGCTTCATCTCGTTGGCGTAGGTGAGCAGCACCTCGGGATTGCGCCTGATCTCCGCGATCTTGGGCGAATCCTTGTCGGTGAAGAACCAGATGTCGCCGTCGAACTCCGCGGTGTTGGTGGCCATGGGCCGGGCATGCATCTGGCCGTCGCCGCCGTGGGTGGCCATCATGGCGATGTTGATGCCCTTCAGGAGCTCGAGGACCTTGTCCTTGGCCTCCTGATCGCTGCGGGTTTCCATGGTCAATCTCCTGTGATGGGGGAAGAGCGGGCAGCCGCCACGCTTGCGGCCACGCCCGTCGTGCCGCTAATCGACAGGAGATACGGAAGTTCCCCTGCCCGGGCTCGAACCGGGCCGCGCGGGAAGGGCGGGACCGACGCGAAGCAGGATGGCGCGAAAGCCGGGATGGAGAGACGCATGGGCGAGACGATCGAGCTGACGGCGAAGGACGGGTTCACGCTCTCGGCGTGGAAGGCGGTTCCCGCCGGGACGCCGAAGGGCGGCGTGGTGGTGCTGCAGGAGATCTTCGGGCTGAACCCTCATATCCGCAGCGTGGCCGACCGCTTCGCGGCGGCGGGGTACCTCGCCATCGCCCCCGCGCTGTTCGACCGGGTGCAGCCGGGCATCGAGCTCGGCTATACGCCGGACGACGTCACGAACGGCGCGGCCATTCGCGCCAGGACCACGCTGGACGGCGCGCTCGCCGACACGCAGGCGGCCATCGATGCGGCGTCGGAGGCGGGCAAGGTCGGCGTCGTCGGCTATTGCTGGGGCGGATCGCTGGCGTTCTGGGCGTCGACCCGGCTCTCCGGCGTCTCGGCGGCGGTCTGCTACTACGGCGGGATGATCGCCAATGCGCTGGACGAAATCCCCAAGGCGCCGACGATCATGCACTTCGGGCAGCTCGACAAGCACATCGCCATGAGCGACGTGGCGAAGATCCGCGCCGCCTTCCCGCACCTCTCCGTGTTCGACTACCCCGCCGACCACGGCTTCAACTGCGACGCCCGCGGCAGCTACGACAAGCCGAGCGCGGACCTCGCCTTGGCGCGGACGCTGGAGTTCCTGGGCGACAAGGTGGGGTGAGCGGCCTCTCTGGCGGGACGCTCCCAACCGAGCCGTCCTCCCTCAATCGTCATCCCGGACGGCCGAAGGCCGATCCGGGACCCAGGGCGACGTGATGTGCCGTTGTCCTGGATCCCGGCTCTCCGCTTCGCTGCGGCCGGGATGACGGGCGTTTGGAGCGGTGGCGTTGGAGCTCCGGCGATGAGGAGAGCCGAGGCCGGCTAGTCGCAGCCTCGCGCCACGAACGGCCCGTTCCGGAATCCATCTTCGTGGCGGCCGTATCTCAGGGGCGACCCGTCGGGGCAGGCCACCTTTCCCCCCGCGGCGGCCAGGATGGCGTGGCCGGCGGCGGTGTCCCACTGCATGGTGGGGCTGAAGCGGGGGTAAAGGTCCGCTTCGCCCTCCGCGATCAGGCAGAACTTCAGGGACGATCCGGCCTCGCGCTTCTCGCGGATGGGGAAGCGGGTCAGGAAGGCTCGCGTCTCGGCGTCGCAATGGGAGCGGCTGAGGAAGGCCGTGATGCCTTCGGCCGGCGCAGAGCGGGCGTGGATGTCCCGGCGGCCGGTGGCCGAGGACAGAGGCTCGCCGGCGACGACGGTCATGGCCTCGGCCCGGCCAGCCGCGGCGTCGCCGCACCAGAGCTTGCCGGACACAGGGGCGTAGACGACGCCCAGCACGGGGCGTCCGCCCTCGATGACCGCGATGTTGACGGTGAACTCGCCGTTGCGGCCGACATATTCGCGCGTGCCGTCCAGCGGATCGACGAGCACGAAGCGCGCGCCGCACTCCGGCACGAAGCCGGCGGCGGCGGCTTCCTCCGAGACCACGGGCACGCCGGGCAGGATGGCGGGCAGGCCGTCCAGGATCACCGCCTCGGCGGCCATGTCGGCGTCGGTGACGGGGCTGCCGTCGGCCTTGGCCCGCGCGGCGGCTCCCAGGCTGTAGTGCTCGATGATGCGTCCGCCGGCCGCTACGGCAAGCGCGCCCAGCGCTTCGAGAGCGCCGGAGACCGCGGGAGCGGGGTGGGGCATTGCCTGCGGGCCTTGAAAAGGCTGGCCGGTCAAGCCGGCGGTCGTCGACATGGATGTCTCCTGCGCGAGCCCATAGCAGAGAATGCGCCTTCCCCGCCAGACCGCCAAGGCGTACCGGCCCTGCATTCTCGAGAGATGGTGAGCGCCGGGGCCTGCGTCATCGCACCCCGGCGTCGCCGGCATCACATCTTCGTGTCGCGTGATAAGCTTGCGGGCTGCGGCGGGCATCCTCCTTGCATGCTTCGACGTGGCGCTGGCGTGGGCTGCGCCTTGCCTTTATGAGGTGCGGGCACCGCGCCTGGTCTTCCCAAGGCCGTGTCCAGCAGTTTTCGGGGATCACGTCATGCGCGCCGTGCCGCTCACGGTTGTTTCCCTCATGGCCCTGGCGCTCGCCGCGGCCTGCACGCCGCAGGAGCAGGCGAAGAAGGAGCCGCCGCCGGCCCCTCCGCCTCCGGCCGTCACGGTGGCCAAGCCCGCCGTGAAGACCATCGTCGACCGCGACGAGTATGTCGGCCGCTTCCTCGCCACCGACACGGTGGAGATGCGGGCGCGCGTCTCAGGCTATCTCGCGACCATCGGCTTCACGGACGGGCAGCTCGTGGAGAAGGGGCAACTGCTCTTCACCATCGACAAGCGGCCCTACGAGGCGGCGCTCGACCAGGCGAAGGCCGACATCAACCGGGTGCAGGCGCGGCTGGATTCCGCCACCTCCGACCTGACGCGTTCCGAGCGGCTGGTGAAGGACAACAACATCTCCGCCCAGGTCTACGAGCAGAGGGTCGCGGCCAAGCGCGAGGCCGAGGCGCAGCTGGAGTCCGCCGAAGCGGCGCTGCGCCGGGCCAGGCTCGACCTGGAGTTCACCGACCTGCGCTCGCCGCTGTCGGGCCGTATCGGCGACCGGCGGGTCGCGGTGGGAAACCTCGTGACGGGCGGCGCACAGGGCAACACGACGCTGCTCGCCACCGTCGTGTCGCTCGATCCGATCTACTTCGAGTTCAACATGGACGAAACGGCCTATCTCAGGCTCGCACGGCTGGAGGAGAAGACCGGCCGCGCCCGCGGCGGCTTGCCGGTCGAGCTGAAGCTCGTGGACGAGAACGCCTTCGGCCACAAGGGCGTGATCAACTTCGTCGACAACGTGTTGGACCAGTCCTCCGGCACGATCCGCATGCGCGCCAGCATCGAGAACCCGGACGACCTGTTCACGCCCGGCATGTTCGGCCGCGTGCGGGTGCGGGCCTCCGAGCCCTACGAGGCGCTGCTGGTGCCGGAAGCGGCCGTGCTGTCGGACCAGTCGCGCAAGCTGGTGCTCGTGCTCGGCCCGGAGAACGTCGTGCAGCCGCGCCCGGTCGTGCTGGGCGGGGTGCAGGAGGGCATGCGCGTGGTGCTCTCGGGGCTCGGCCCGGAGGACCAGGTGATCGTCAACGGGCTCATGAAGGCGCGGCCGGGGAGCAAGGTGACGCCGCAGCCGCCGGCTCCGCCCGCACCGGCGGCGTCCGCCCAGCAGCCCGCCGCGCCGAAATCCTGACACTGTTATGACCGCCTGAACCCGTCGATCGGCCGCCCCATGCGCTTCGCCCATTTCTTCGTCGACCGGCCGATCTTCGCCTCCGTGCTCTCGGTGGGGATCATCCTCGTGGGCGCGGTGTCGTATCTGCGGCTGCCCGTGGGGCAGTATCCAGAGATCGCGCCCCCGACGATCTCGGTGAACGCCACCTACCCCGGCGCAAGCGCCGAGGTGGTGGCGGCCACGGTGGCCGCGCCCATCGAGCAGGAGATCAACGGCGTCGACGGCGCGATCTACCTCTCCTCGAACTCGACGGAAGACGGGCGGCTCTCCATCTCCGTCACATTCGCGCTCGGCACCAATCTCGACCAGGCGCAGGTGGAGGTGCAGAACCGCGTCGCCATCGCCACGCCGCGCCTGCCCGAAGAGGTGCGCCGGCTGGGCGTGACGGTTCGCAAGAACTCGCCCGACCTGATGATGGTCATCAACGTGCTGTCGCCGGACAATTCGCGCGACCAGCTCTGGCTGTCCAACTACTCCAACATCGAGATCCGCGACCGGCTGCTGCGCGTCGACGGGGTGGGCTCCATCCAGGTGTTCGGCAGCCGCGACTACTCCATGCGGATCTGGCTGGATCCGGACCGGCTCGCCGCCCGCAACATGACGGCTTCCGACGTGGTGGCCGCCTTGCAGCGCCAGAACGTGCAGGTGTCGTCCGGCGTCATCAACCAGCCCCCGCTGGAGAATTCCGGCGCCTTCCAGGTGGCGGTGCGCACGCTCGGCCGCCTCGCCGAGCCCGACCAGTTCGCCACGCTGATCGTCAAGACCGACCGCGAGGGGCGGACCACGCGGCTGAAGGACGTCGCCCGCGTCGAGCTCGCGGCGCAGGACTACTCGACCAAGTCCTACCTCGCGCGCAACGAGGCGGTGGGCATGGGCGTGTTCCAGAAGCCCGGCTCCAACGCGCTGAAGACCGAGGCGGCGGTGCAGGCGGCCATGCGCGAGATCGCCCGCGATTTCCCGCCCGGCGTCAAATACGACATCGTCTACAACCCCACCCGCGTCATCCAGGAGTCGGTCGACGCGGTGGTGAAGACGATCTTCGAGGCCGTCGGCCTCGTGGTGCTCGTGATCGTGCTGTTCCTGCAGACCTGGCGGGCGGCGCTGATCCCCATCGCCGCCATTCCCGTGTCGCTGATCGGCACCTTCGCGGTGATGGACGCCGTCGGCTTCTCCCTCAACAACCTGTCGCTGTTCGGGCTGGTGCTCGCCATCGGCATCGTGGTCGACGACGCGATCGTGGTGGTGGAGAACGTCGAGCGGAACCTCGCCAAGGGCATGACGCCCGCCGAGGCCACGCATCGCACCATGGATGAGGTGGGCAGCGCGCTGGTCGCCATCGCGCTGGTGCTGTGCGCCGTGTTCATCCCGGTCGCGTTCATCTCCGGCATCTCCGGGCAGTTCTTCAAGCAGTTCGCGCTGACCATCGCGGCCTCCACCGTGATCTCGGCCTTCAACTCGCTGACGCTCTCGCCCGCGCTCTGCGCGCTGCTGCTGCGGGCGCACACGAAGGACGAGAAGCATTCCTTTCTCACCTGGCCGTTCCGGATGTTCTTCAAGGCCTTCAACTGGCTCTTCGACGGGCTGGCGAACGGCTATGGCTGGCTGACCGGCCGCCTGGTGCGCCTCGGCGTCGTGGTGCTCGCCGCCTATGGCGGGCTCGTGTTCCTCACGGTCGACCAGTTCCAGAAGGCGCCGCGCGGGTTCATCCCGCAGCAGGAGCGCGGCTTCTACATCGTGGCGATCCAGCTGCCGCCGGGCTCCTCGCTCGACCGCACGGACGCGGTGACGAAGAAGGCCGTCGACATCGTCCTGAACACGCCGGGCTTCAGGAACGCGGTCGGGATCGTGGGCTTCTCCGGCGCCACCTTCACGAATGCGCCCAACGCCGCCGCCGTGTTCGCCGCGACCGACGACATCGCCTCGCTCGCCGACCGCGGCTTCACGCAGCAGAAGCTCCTGGGCAGCCTGTTCGGCCGGCTCTCCGGCGTGCAGGAAGCCTTCATCATCCCCATCGCGCCGCCGCCCGTGCAGGGCATCGGCAACGCAGGGGGCGTGCGCATGATGATCCAGGACCGGGCCGGGCTGGGCTCGGCCGCCCTGTCCGACGCGGTCCAGGCGATCGGCGGCAGGGCAGGGCAGACGCCCGGGATCGAGCGGCCGTTCTTCACCTTCGAGACACGGACGCCGCAGATCTTCCTCGACATCGACCGGGTGAAGGCCCAGATGCTCGGCGTCAACATGACGGACGCGTTCCGCACGCTGGAGATCTATCTCGGCTCGTCCTACGTCAACGACTTCAACTTCCTCGGCAAGACGTTCCGGGTCACCGCGCAGGCCGACCAGGCCTATCGCAACGAGGCGCAGGACATCCTCCGGCTGCGGGTGCGCAACGACAAAGGCGACAACGTGCCCATCGCCGCCTTCGCCCAGCTGCGCGAGACGGCGGGCCCCGCGCGCGTGCCGCGCTACAACCTCTATCCCGCCGCCGAGATCGACGCCGGCACCGCGCAGGGCTATTCGAGCGGGCAGACCATCCAGTCGCTGGAGCAGATCGCGCGGGAGGTGCTGCCGCCCGGCATGTCCTACGAGTGGACCGGCATCGCCTGGCAGCAGCTGAAGGCCGGCGACACCGGGCTCTACCTGTTCGGGCTGGCGGTGGTGTTCGTGTTCCTTGTGCTGGCGGCGCAGTACGAAAGCCTGACCCTGCCGCTCGCCGTGATCCTGATCGTGCCGATGTGCCTGCTGGCGGGCGTCGGCGGCGTGGTGTGGCGCGGGCTCGACGTGAACATCCTCACGCAGATCGGCTTCGTGGTGCTGATCGGGCTGGCGGCCAAGAACGCCATCCTCATCGTCGAGTTCGCCAAGCAGCGCGAGGACGAGGGCGCGCCGCCCCGGCAGGCCGCGACGGAGGCGGCGCGGCTGCGCCTGCGCCCTATCGTGATGACGTCGCTCGCCTTCATCCTGGGCGTCGTGCCGCTGGTGACGGCGCGTGGCGCAGGCGCCGAGATGCGCCAGTCCATTGGCACCGTGGTGTTCTCCGGGATGATCGGCGTGACGCTGTTCGGGCTTCTGTTCACGCCGACGTTCTACGTGATCAGCCGCTGGGTCGGCCGGCTCTTTTCGCGGAGGGGAAACTCCGCCGCGGCGCCGGCGACGCCGCTTGCGGCCGAGTAGGCCAACAGCAGGTCAGGGCGCCTGTACCATTCAGCCACCGTTGGTCATCCCCGGCGCGCCAGAGGCGCGGGAAGGGGATCCAGGAGGCGGGGTTCGCTGGTCGGGAGCGCGGGCCCTGTATGCCCGCTCGCCCACCCAGTCTCCTGGTTCCCCTTCCCGGCGCTCCGCGCCGCCGGGGATGACCGGCGTCGATTGCGTGGCGAACGCTCGATGTCGTGAGCGTGTGACGCGAGCCGACCCCGCCGGCCTAGGCCCGCATCTCCGGCTCGTCGATCAGCGGGTCGGGGCTGGCGAGGTCCACCAGCTTGGCGTTGTCGACGATCTTGATGACGCGGCCCTGCACCTCGACGCCGTGATTGACCAATGTCGCGAAGTTGCGCGACAGGTTCTCCGGCGTCATGCCGAGCCGGGAGGCCAGCGTGCGCTTGTCGAAGGGGATCTCGAACTGCCCGTGGCCGCCATTGAGGCGGTCCTCGCGCAGGATCCAGTTGGCCAGGCGCTCGACGCTGGTGCGCAGCTTCTGGCTCTTGAGCTCCTTCACCACGCCGCGATAGGCGCCCGCGAGCTCGTGGGCGATGGCGAAGGTGAAGGTGATGTCCTCCTTCAGCGTCTTGTGCACCGCCTCCGTAGGGATCATCAGGATGCGCGAGGTCTCCAGCGTCCGGGCGGAGGTGAGGCCCGGCTGGCGGGTCACCACGGCCGACAGCATGAACGTGCTGACCGGGCGGGTGATGCCGACGGTGGTCTCGCGGTCCTCGTGCCGGGCGAAAGTCTCCACCGCGCCTTCCAGCAGCACATGCAGGAAGTCGGGGGATTGTCCGCGCTCGAACAGCAGGACGTGAGGGGGGAAGCGCTGCAGGAAAGCAGGCTGCATCATGGCCTCGAACCGTTCCTCGTTCATGGACCTGAACAGGGGGAGATCCTTGACCCAATCGGAGTCGTTACTGCGCACGTTGGCGTTTTCCTTCATCGCCGGCCGGCCGGCCGGTATTGGCGGGACTTGGGGGTAAGTCTTGAAGGAATGACGCCAGCATCGCACATTGCTCCGCTGTACTTTATGAAAGAATATAACGATGACACAAGGCTGTCTTTTTCATCGTTTCAGTGCGCCGGGCAAGCTGAGCATTGTGAAAAAATTGCTTTTTTGCACTGCTCACAGGTCAAATACCGGCTGAGTTGGAGCCAGCGCGAACGTGACCGTGACGCACCTTAACGCGGATCGAGTCGAAGAGTTCCGCATGCCAGGCAATATTTTTTGGTGGCGGAATGCGGCTCTGTCGGCGCATCAATTTGCACAAATTCACCGTGTGAAAACGAGACCTCGACGATGAAACCGAGCGATGATTCGTCCGCCGCGCCCATCGGCGTCGTGACCGTGTCCGATCGCGCAAGCCGCGGCGAGTACGAGGACCGCGGGGGACCCGGCATCGTCGCGGCGCTGACGGACATCCTGGCGACGCCCTGGCGCGCGGTGGCGCGCGTCGTCCCCGACGAACGGCAAATCATTTCGGCCGCGCTGATCGAACTCGCGGAGGTCGAGCGCTGCAGCCTGGTGCTGATCACCGGCGGAACGGGTCCCGCGCCGCGCGACGTCACGCCCGAGGCCACCGAGGCGGTGTGCGAGCGCATCCTGCCCGGCTTCGGCGAGCTGATGCGGACCGCCAGCCTGCGCGAGGTTCCGACCGCGATCCTCTCGCGCCAGCTGGCCGGAACGCGCGGGCGCACGCTGTTCGTCAACCTGCCCGGCAAGCCCTCGGCGATTCGCACCTGCCTCGACGCGGTGTTCCCGGCGATCCCCTATTGCCTCGACCTGATCGGCGGCGACCGGCTGGAAACGGACCCGACGGTGTGCCAAGCGTTCCGGCCGAAGCAGGGGTGAGGGGGCTTGCAGGTCTCTCGTCATCGCGAGCGAAGCGACCCAGGCGACTGGGATAGCGTGCTCGTCGAAGCCAATGCCCGGCCTCTGGGTTGCTTCGTCGCTTTGCTCCTCGCAATGACGCGGGCGGCGCTGCACCTTGACTTTTTGCGACGCAACATGCATATACGTCCCACTGTCGGTTTTCGGCATCAAGGCTTGCGTGAACGGTTCCCCCCAAAGGTTCCGCCCTGCCGACCTCCGGAGCTCAGCGCTCCAGGCTTCCCAAGACATCCCAGATCACGCGGGGCGTCCTCCGATCGAACCGGTCCCTGACCGGTGCGCACCGGACGAGTCCGACCGTCACAGGGGGCGCCGCCCCATCCACCGGCCTTTCGGCCGGGGGCTCCAGATCTGACGAAAGACACCCATTTGACCCAGTTTACAGACCTCGGCCTCGCCGCCCCCCTTCTCAAGGCGCTGGCTGCCGAGAACTATGTCACGCCCACGCCGATCCAGGCGCAGGCGATCCCCTCCGTGCTCGAAGGCAAGGACCTGCTCGGCGTGGCCCAGACGGGCACCGGCAAGACCGCCGCCTTCGCGCTGCCGATCCTCCAGCGCCTTTCCGCCGACGACCGGCCGACGCCCCGCAAGGGCTGCCGCTGCCTGGTGCTGAGCCCCACCCGCGAGCTCGCCAGCCAGATCGCCGAGAGCTTCCAGACCTATGGCCGCTTCCTCAAGCTGACCTCCACCGTCGTGTTCGGCGGCGTGTCGCTGGGCAAGCAGGTGCGTGAGATGGCCAACGGCGTCGACATCCTCGTCGCCACGCCGGGCCGGCTGCTCGACCTCATCAACCAGCGCGCGCTGGTGCTGTCGAACGTGGAGATCCTCGTCCTCGACGAGGCCGACCAAATGCTCGACATGGGCTTCATCCACGACATCCGGAAGCTCGCGGCGCTGATCCCGGCCAAGCGGCAGACGCTGTTCTTCTCGGCCACCATGCCGAAGGAGATCGCCGACCTCGCCGACCGGTTCCTCTCGAACCCGGTGAAGGTGTCGGTGACCCCCGTGGCCACCACCGCCGAGCGCGTCGACCAGCACGTCATCTTCATCGAGACCGCGCGCAAGCAGGCGCTCCTGCATGCCATGGTCGAGAAGTACGCGATGAAGCGCGCGCTCGTCTTCACGCGCACCAAGCACGGCGCTGACCGCGTCGTGCGCCGCCTGACGCAGGCCGGCATCGCCGCCGCCGCGATCCACGGCAACAAGTCGCAGCCGCAGCGCGAGCGGGCGCTGGCCGAGTTCAAGGCCGGACGCTGCCACCTGCTGGTGGCGACCGACATCGCCGCCCGCGGCATCGACATCGACAGCGTCTCGCACGTCGTGAACTACGACCTGCCGAACGTGCCGGAGAGCTACGTCCACCGCATCGGCCGCACCGCGCGCGCCGGGGCCGAGGGCATGGCCATCTCCTTCTGCGACCGCGAGGAGCGCGCCTTCCTGCGCGACATCGAGCGGCTCACCCGCCAGAAGGTGCCGGTGATGGAAGGCCCCGCCGACCTCGCCACCCTGCCGCCCATGGAGGCGGAAGAGCGCGGACCGCGGCAAGGCCGGCCCCAGGGCCAGCGGCCCGAGAACCGCAACGGCGGCCAGCGGAATGGCGGCCAGCGCAGCCAGCCGGGACGCGGCGGCAATGGTGGCGGCCACCACGCCGCAGTCGGCGCCGGCGGCCAGCCCTCGCGCTCCGGCCAGCCGGCCCGCGGCCCCAAGCCGCAGCACCAGGACGGCGGACGCTCCGACGCCACGCCGTCGCGCTGGACGTCCGGTTCCGCCAACCCGACGCAGCCGCGCAACGACCGGCCGCCCCAGCGCCGCGACAACCGCTTCGGCAGCCGCTAACCGGCTGAGCTCATCTGCCCCTCGCCGCCCTGCGAGGGGTGAACGCCTTTGCGAACGAGGCCCTCCGCGCACCGGAGGGCCTTTTTTTCGCCGGACCGGCGGGAGCGGAAACCCTCGGTCATTTGACCCCCGCGCTTGACATGGACTTGATCAATTTGAGCTAATTGCGATTGAGCTGCTTAATCGTCGGCTCGCGTGACGAGGGGCGGCCGCGGTGGTGAGCAGAGTCGAACAGCCGGATTCCCGGCGCTCGCCGATCAAGAGCGACGTCAGGCTCCCGCCGGTGTCGGTGGGACGCCAGATCGAGGGTATCCGCTGGCTTCCCATCGCCGCGTTTCTCTGCGCCTTGCTCGCGGTGCCGCTGCGGCAGTTGCGCGGCCTCGAGATGATGCCTGGCGACATCGGGGACGCGCGCCTCAACAACTACTTCCTGGAGAACGTCTACGCGTTCCTCGCCGGCGGAAGCGACTCGCTTTGGAACCTGGGATTTTTTGCTCCATTTCCCATGGTGCTCGGCTTTTCCGACAATCTGTTCGGCTCCGCGCCGGTCTACCTCCTGGCCCGGCTCCTCACCGGCGAACCGGACACTGCATTCCAGATCTGGTTTCTCGTCGGCTACGCCGTCAATTTCGCAGCGGCGTACCATGCCTTGCGGCGCCTGGGCTGCACGCGGGTGGCCGCGACCATCGGGGCGCTGGTTTTCACCTTCGCCCTGCCGACGACCGCCCAGGCGATGCACCCGCAACTCCACTACCGTTTCGGCATTCCGCTCGCGGTGACGTTCATGGTCCTCTTCCTCGAGGGCAAGGAGTTCCCCAAGCTCGCCATCTGCTGCGCGTGGGTCGTCTGGCAATTCTACTGCAGCATTTACATGGGATTTTTCACGCTCCTCCTGCTCGGCGTGGGGTGCGTGGCGTATTTCGGTCGCCTTTGGCTCTTCACGGACGAGAGCATGAGGGACACCCTGCGTGCGTTCGTGGCGAGCTGGCGGTCCCAGTCCGCCGGTGGGAGGGGGAGAGTTCTGGCGTCCCTGGCGGTCCTTGCGGTCGCGATGCTGGTGCTTCTGTACCCCTACGTCGCGGCTTCCCGTCTTTATCAGGCAAAGCGGTGGTGGTTCGAGATCAGCCCCATGCTTCCGAGGCCGCAAAGCTACCTGCTGACCGACTACTCCTACTTCTGGTCCTTTCCCTCGGCTGATCTCTTCGCGGCGATCCCGATGCGCCATGAACACCAGATGTTCATGGGCGCCGTTCCCTTGATCCTGGCCTTCTCGGGTCTTCTGCTCGCGTTCCGCAGCAAGGGCGCAGAGCGCACGGCTTTCATCGTCCTGGCCGGGGGCCTCATCGGTGCGGTGATCCTCACGCTGCACGTCGGCGGTTACAGCCTGTGGTATCTCGTGCACAAGGCTCCGCTCGCATCGGCCATTCGCGCCATGTCGCGGCTGGACCAGATGCTGCTGTTTCCCGTCGGCTACCTTTGCGCGCGCGCAGCGGATGGCCTTGGCCGCTGGCGCGGCGCGACAGCCTTTCTCGCCCTTTGATCATCCTGGAGGCCTCGGCCACATCCATGGCTGTGAGCGCCAAGCAGGTGTGGCGCGACCGGCTGGAAGCCGCCGAAAACAAGATCGCCGAGAAGAAGATGCTGCTGCAGAACGACCGGGACCCTCTGCTGTTCTTCGCTCAATCGATCGGGACTTCGTTCGAAAACGACTCGCAGGAAATCGATGCGATGTGGGCATCGCTCCGCCGAGGCTACAAGACCATGAACGGTTATTCCGGGATGTCGCCGCCGGGCTATTCCTTCCAGTTCGGAATCGACTGCGACGAGGCTCCCAAGCGAATCCTCAGCTATCTGGTGTTCACCAAGAAGACCGGTGACGTGAACGCCTATCGTGAGCTGATGAACCGGGTGGTCCCGATCGGCTTCCTGGGGTGCGAAGCGGGTTGGCAGTCCAACCCGCCGCCATTCACGCGCTTGAACCGTGAGTACACTTCCGATGAGGTGCGCGCCGTCGCCGTGTCCTTCCTGAGCCGAACGGACGTGAACAGAGGGGCCGTGGTGAGGTTGAAGCTGGAGAACCACGGCGACGGCGCCATCGCCGCCCAGTCCGCCGTCCTCAGGCCGTTGCGCCTCAGCTGGCGATTTGTGGACCGGTCGGGACGCCCCCTGACCGACTTTCAGCCGCGGAAGGAATTGAATTCGGACATCCCGGCAAATGGCGGCGTCACGATGTCGATCATTGTCGAACCACCGCCTGGAGCCGGGGCGTTGCAGGTCTCCCAGATTCAGGATGGTGCGTTCGCGGCTATGGATATCGGCCCGCCACCGCTCACGATCCCCTGGAACTAGCGTCGCGGCCGCCGTTTGGGCGATGCTTCTCGTCAACGTCGAACCTCGCGGCGGGTGAGACCGGAGCCGGCGAGCCCTGGATCAGTTCCAGCGAGCTAACATGTCAGCTTGCGTTCAGTGGTGAACACCGCTATCACGGACGCCATGGATTTGTGTTGGCTCCCGCCGGGGGCGTGACACAATGCTGGCAAGGCGGCCAGACCGCCGGAACAACTCTACCCTGGGGAGGGACCATGTCGGACATCAATCGATTGAACCTGTCGCGCCGCGGCATTTTGAAAGCCGGCGCGAGCGTGTCTGCGCTGGGCCTGATCGGCGCGCCGGCCATCGTCAGCACGGCGAACGCCCAGTCCAAGTTCGACTGGAAGCAGTTCAAGGGCCAGCAGCTCGACATCATGCTGACGAAGAATCCCCGCTCCGACCTGCTGCAGGGCGCGGAGAAGGAGTTCACCGAACTCACAGGGATCACCGTCTCGTCCGAGCAGATCCCCGAACAGCAGCAGCGCCAGAAGGCGATGATCGAGTTCTCTTCGGGCCGCCCCACCTTCGACGTGTGCATGCTCGCCCTGCACGTGCAGAAGCGGCTGGCCTACAAGGGCAAGTGGGTCGAGGACCTGCGCCCCTACATCGCCGACGCCAACATCACCAGCCCGGATTTCGACCTCAAGGACTTCGGCCCCGCCGGCATGGGCTTCGCGACCCAGGCGGACGGCGCGCTGACCACGATCCCTCACTTCGTCGACTTCTGGATGCTCTATTACAACAAGGAAATCTTCGACAAGAAGGGCGTCGCCTACCCGACCTCGATGGAGGACATCGTCAATGTGGCGGGCAAGGTGCAGGATACGTCGGCCGGCGTGTACGGCTTCGTGTCGCGCGGCCTGAAGAACGCCAACATCCCGGTCTGGACGAGCTGGCTGCTTGGGCAGGGGCTCGAGACCATCGATCCCGCCACGGGCAAGTTGAACACGGACGGGCCCGAGGCCATCTGGGCGGCGGAGCTCTATCGCAAGCTCAACAAGGACTTCGCCCCTCCCGGCACGATCGGCTTCAACTGGAACGAGTGCCAGACGACGTTCGCCCAGGGCCGCGCGGCCATGTGGCTGGACGGCATCGGCTTCGCGACGCCGCTGGAGGATCCCACCAAGTCCAAGGTGGTCGGCAAGGTCGGCTACGGCGTGACGCCGAAGGGGCCGAAGGCGCACCACTCCGCCATCTTCGCGGACGGCCTCGGCATCGCCCAGGCGTCCAAGAAGAAGGGCGCGGCCTGGCTCTACATCCAGTGGGCCACCAGCAAGGCCAACCAGACGGCCATGCTGAAGGCGGCCGCCGGCGCGCCGGCCCGCTCCTCGGCCTTCGACGACCCGACGGCCACGCAGTCGAAGATCTTCCCGAAGCAGTACTTCGACACCATGGCCGAGTCCGGCAAGATCGGCCGCCCGGGCCTGCCGCAGATCATCCCGGTGACGGAGTTCCGCGACATCTTCGGCGTGGCCCTGACCAACACGCTCTCCGGCGCGGACCCCGCGACGGAGCTGAAGAAGGCGACGGAGACGTTCAAGCCCGTGCTGGAGAAGTCCGAGCAGGGGTGAGGCGCGTTCGCCGCCAGACCTGAGCGCTCAGAGCTCGGCCTGACCGAGGTGAGAGCTGACTGAACGACATGAGCGTCCCTCTCCCCCTTGTGGGGAGAGGACAGGAGTGGGGGTCGCCTGAGTGTCGTCGGCGCCCCACTGGATACCCTCATCCTGAGGAGCCATGCGTTCTTGCGCATGGCGTCTCGAAGGACGAGGGGTCCAGCAGGCTGAAAGGATTGTGCAAGCTGGAATCCCTCGTCCTTCGAGACGCATCGCCGAGAGGCGATGCTCCTCAGGATGAGGGGATCGAGCCTGTTCTTGGCCAGCCAACAGGGATGTGGATCGCGAGATGACCCAGACTTCGGCTCCGGCCGCCTACGCCAAGACCGCCGCTGGCCGACCGGGCGTCGCGCCCTCCGGCAAGGCGCATGATTTCTCGCGCAAGTACTGGGTGTTCGCCGTCCCCGCGGTGGTCGTCATCTCGGTGGTGATCGTGTTCCCGTGGCTGTTCACGGTGTTCATGTCCGCGCAGGACTGGAAGATCGGCGGCGGCACGGATTTCGTCGGGTTCGAGAACTACAAGACTCTGTTCCAGGACCAGCGCTTCCGCGAATCCATCTGGGTCACCTTCTATTTCACCGCGCTGGCTGTCGTCGTGCCGGTGTTCCTCGGCACCATGGCGGCGCTGATCTTCCACCGCGAGTTCCCGCTGCGCGGCGTGCTGCGCACCGTCTTCGTGATGCCGATGATGGCGACGCCGGTGGCGGTGTCGCTGGTGTGGAAGATGATGTTCCACCCGCAGCTCGGCGTGCTGAACTACATCCTCTCGCTCGTCGGCATCGGGCCCTCCGAGTGGGTGTTCAGCCCCAACACGGTGATCCCCACGCTCGTCCTCGTCGAGGTCTGGCACTGGACGCCGCTGGTGATGCTGATCGTGCTCGGCGGCCTCGCCGGCCTGCCCAAGGAGCCCTACGAGTCCGCGGTGATCGACGGCGCGAACGAGTGGCACATGTTCCGCTTCATCACGCTGCCGCTGCTGTGGCCCTACATCATGATCGCGCTGATCCTGCGCACCATCGATGCGCTGAAGGTGTTCGACATCATCTTCGTGATCTCGGAAGGCGGGCCGGGCACCGCCTCGGAGACGCTGAACATCTTCCTCTATTTGCAGGCGTTCCAGTTCTACAAGATCGGCTACGCCTCTGCCGTGGTGGTGATCTTCTTCGCCATCATCGTCGCCCTCTCGCTCCTGCTGCTCTACACGCGGCAGAAATCGAAGTGGAACGCGTGATGGGCGTCAGCATCCGTTTCACCCCGCAGCCGACATCCCGTCGCGTCCCTCTCCCCCTTGTGGGGAGAGGACAGGAGTGGGGGTCGCGCCAAGCTTCGTCGTTGGTGTTTCCAATTCCTGTGTCGATGGGCGGAGAGGTTTGCGCGACCCCCACCCCAGCCCTCCCCACAAGGGGGAGGGGGTTCGCGCGAGGTTTTGGAGCTTCCGTTTCGCGGGGCTGTAGCGCTGGAGCGGCCGGCGCGCCGGTCGAAGGAGTTCGCCCATGAGCGCCGTCACCCCCGTGGTCGCCGCCGAGCACCGCACGCCGTTTTCGCTGAAGCGCCTGCTCACGCGGGTCGGCTTCTACTTCTCCGTGTTCCTGCTGGTCTCCCCGGCGATCCTCGTCTTCCTCTGGATGCTGTCGCTCTCCTTCAAGAACGAGGTCGACAACACCGCCTGGCCGCCGGTGTTCATCCCGAACCCGCCCACGCTGGCGAACTATGTCGAGGTGTTCCAGCGCAACAACTTCATGCTTTACCTCTGGAACTCCATCCTCGTCACGGGCGGGGCGGTGCTGGTGGGGCTGCTGGTGGGCGTGCCCGCGGGCTACGGCATCGCGCGGTCGAAGTCGGCGAAGTTCGCGATCCTGATCCTGATCGCGCGCATGACGCCGGCGCTGTCCTACCTGATCCCGCTGTTCATGGCGTTCCAGTGGCTGGGCATGATCGGCACCATCCCGGCGCTGCTGATCACCCACCTCGTCATCACGATCCCCATCATCGTGTGGATCATGATCGGCTACTTCGAAAACATCCCGGCGGAGCTGGAGGACGCGGCGCTGGTCGACGGCGCGACGCCCTGGCAGGGCTTCCGCTACATCGCCTTCCCGCTGGCGCGGCCGGGGCTGGTGGTGGCGGGCATCCTGTCCTTCATCTTCTCGTGGAACAACTTCATCTTCTCGGTGGTGCTGGGCGGCAAGACCACGCGCACGCTGCCCTCCGCCATCTACAACGTGCTGACCTTCGAGCAGATCTCGTGGGGGCCGCTGGCCGCCGCGGCGCTCTTGGTCACGCTGCCCGTCCTTCTGCTCACGGTGATCGCCCAGCGCGAGATCGTGGCCGGCCTCTCCGCGGGAGGCCTGAAGGACGGATGACGCCGCGCGGGGCTCCCGGAAACGGGGCGGGCCCGCGCCTTCCATCGACATGTCAGTGGTGACAGGCCGTGCAATCGGCCCGCCCAATCCAGGAGGTTCTCGTGCAGCAGAAACAAGAGCGGTTCGGCCTGTCGGTCGCGCTCTCCACGCCGTTCCAGAAGGACGGCTCGGTCGATCTCGTGCGGCTGGCGGAACACGCCACCTGGTGCCTCGGAGAGGGATCGGGCAGCGTCACGCTGTTCGGCACCACGGGCGAGGGCGCATCCATCGGCATGGGCGCGCGGGAAAAGATGCTCGGCGCGGCGGGCGGCGCGGGCATCCCGATGAGCCGGATCGTGTCGGGCATCGCCGCCTCCTCGATCGAGGAGACGGTGGCGCAGACGCGGCTGGCGCTGGAGGCGGGCTGCAAGGCCCTGCTGCTCGCGCCGCCCTTCTACTTCAAGAACCTGACCGACGACGGGCTGTTCGCGTGGTTCTCGCAGCTCTTCCACGCCGTCGGCCCGTCGATGCGGGACGTGATCCTCTACCACATCCCCTCCGTCACGGCGGTGGGGCTGTCGCCCGCGCTGGTCAGGCGGCTGCGCGATGCGTTCCCCGGCGTGATCGCGGGCGTCAAGGACTCGTCCGGCGACCCGGCCAACACCGCGCGCCTGCTGGAGGAGCACGGGGACCTCGCCATCCTGGTGGGCGACGAGCGCCAGCTCGCGGCGGGCATGCGCAAGGGCGCGCAGGGCTCGATCTGCGGCATGGCGAACTTCGCGCCGAGCCTGCTCGGCCCCGTGATCAACGAGGGCCGCGACGATCCGCGCATCCACACGATCGTCGACGCGATCCTCGCCCTGCCGATCATGGCCGCGGTGAAGACGCTGATCGCGCACCGGCGCGGCGATCCCGGCTGGCTGGTGATGCGCGCGCCGCTGGAGCCGCTCACCCCCGCGCAGGCCCAGGCGCTCGGCGCGCTGTTCGACCGGACGATGGAAACGAAAGCGGCCTGAGGCCGGAACGGCGGGGGCGCTGGGATGGCCGACAGGGTGCAGGACGAGCGGGAGCCGCTGAAGCTGCGGGAGCGCGCCTATGACGCGTTCACGCAGCATCTGCTGGCCCGCGACATCCGGCCCGGCCAGTTCGTCTCCCAGCGCGAGCTCGTGGAGCTGACCAGCCTGCCGCTCGGGGCCATCCGCGAGCTCATCCCGCGGCTGGAGGCCGAGGGCCTCATCCGCACGGTGCCGCAGCGCGGCATGCAGATCGCCCATATCGACCTGAAGCTGATCCGCGACGCCTTCCAGTTCCGCCTCTTCATGGAGCGCGAGGCGGTGGCGCTGTTCGCGACGTCGGCCAGCGACGCCACCCTGCGCACCCTGCGCGCCGCCCACGAGGACGTGCTGCGCCGGGCCGGGGAGGGCATCACGCCCGCCCTCATCGCGGAGGCGCAGGCGATCGACTGGGGCCTGCACGACACCATCATCGACGCGCTCGGCAACGAGATCATCTCGAACGCCTACCGCGTCAACTCCATCAAGATCCGCCTCATCCGCGAGGAGCGCGTGCGCATCCTCGACACGCTGCTCGTCTCCGTGATGCACGAGCACCTGCGCATCCTCGACGCCTTCGACGCCCGCGACCCCGCGGCGGCGGTGCGGGCGGTGGAGGAGCACATCGGGAGCTCGCGGGCGCGGGCCGTGGGAATGTAGGGACCGTCATCGCGAGGAGCGGAGCGACGCGGCGACCCAGGGGCCGGGCGTTTGCTGTCCGGCGACGTCGAGCCCGCCCAACCCACTGGATTGCTTTGCTTCGCTCGCAAGGACGGCGGTGGTTGGTGCGCCTCGTCTGGTCATCCCCGGCCGCGCGAAGGGCCGAATTCCCTCATTGGTCATCCCCGGCCGGAGCGGCAAAGCCGCGGCGGGGAAGGGGATCCAGGAGGAAGGTGATCCAGGAAGGTGATCCAGGAGACTGGGCGCAAGCGCAGTTGTCCATTTCCGAGGCTGTCCGAAAGGGCTCACCCGGTCCTCTGGATCCCCTTCCCGCGCCTGCGGCGCGCCGGGGATGACCAGCGTTGGTCCGGATGAGGGGGCGCTGGGGCAGATGTTCATGCTGTCAGAGGAGCGCTCTACCCCGGCGGCCCCTCATCCGACCGGCCTGCGGCCGGCCACCTTCTCCCGCGAGGGGAGAAGGGAAAGCCGGCTCAAAACGCCTTGAACGTGATGATCGTGTGGGTGTCCACGATGTTGGGGATGACCTGCACCTTCTGGCCGATGAAGTGGCCGATGTCGACGCCGTCGTCGACGTGGAACTTGGCGAGAATGTCGAAGTGGCCGGCCGTCGAGTAGATCTCGGAGGCGATCTCGGCGTCGGCCAGCGCGCTGGCGACGTCGTAGGTCTTGCCGAGCTCGCATTTGATTTCGACGAAGAAGGTCTGCATCTCGAACCCCGAACCACGCCGCGCCGGCCGCCGCGTCAACGGGGCGAGCTTACAGGGGTTGGCCATGCGCCGCCAAGGCGGTGATCGCCGCATCGGCGCCCGCCTGCGGCGAAATTGCCCGGAACAAGCCGCCGGGCGCGCCGTTGTGTCCCGGCGAAGGGGAGACGGTCGTTTTTGCTGTTTCCGACCTCTTGCCGGCGGCCGAAGAAGAACAGCGGCAGGCCCCGGACCCTCGCGACTTCTTTCTCCGGCGCGGCGGCTCAGACGTGCAGGTAGGCCTCGACGCGCTCGCGCTCGGCCGCCAGCGCGGCGGAGGTCCCCGTCCAGGCCACCGCGCCTTTCTCCAGCACGACGTGACGGTCTGCGAGGCGCGCGAGGGCGGCGACGTTCTTGTCGATGACGAGGATCGCCTCGCCCTCGCTCTTCAGCGTCGCGAGGCAGCGCCAGATCTCCTCGCGGATGAGCGGCGCGAGGCCCTCGGTCGCTTCGTCGAGGATGAGGAGCCTGGGGTTCGTCATCAGCGCGCGGGCGATGGCCAGCATCTGCTGCTCGCCGCCGGAAAGCTGCGAGCCGAGATGGCCGCGGCGCTCGCCGAGGCGGGGGAAGAGGGCGATGACGCGCTCGCTCGTCCAGCGCGGCGCGCCGAAGCGGCTGGCGGCGGTTGCGACGAGGTTTTCCTGGACGGTGAGCGTGGGGAACACCTGCCGGCCCTCCGGCACGAGGCCGATGCCGGCCTGCGCGATGCGGAAGGAGGGCAGGCCCGCAAGCTCGCGGCCGCCGAAGCGCAGCGAGCCGGACCAGAGCGGCAGCATGCCCATGATGGCGCGGACGGTCGTGGTCTTGCCCATGCCATTGCGGCCCATGAGCGTGACGACCTCGCCGGCCCCGACCGAGAACGTCACGCCGAACAGCGCCTGCGCGTCGCCATAGCCGGTGGTCAGCGCCTCCACCGCGAGCATCAGCCGTCCTCGTCGCCGAGATAGGCGGCGCGCACGGCGGGATCGCGCCGCACCGCCTGCGGCTCGCCGGTGGCGATCACCGCGCCCGCCACAAGCACGGTGACGCGGTCGGCCAGGGCGAACACGGCGTTCATGTCGTGCTCAACCAGCAGCAGGGCCATGCGGCCCTTCAGGGCGCGCAGGGTCTCGATGATCTTCAGGCCCTCCTCGTGGCCGGTCCCGGCCATGGGCTCGTCGAGCAGGAGCGCCCTGGGCTGCAAGGCGAGCGCGATGGCGAGCTCCAGCGCACGCTTCTCGCCGTGGGCCAGCGCGGAGGCCGGCCGGTCCGCCCGGTTCTCGAGCCCGACGCTGGCGAGCGCCTCCAGCGCGCCGCGGCGCAGGCCGGCGTCGCGCGAGGCGGGGGCGAAGAAGCGGTAGGTGGAGCGCTGCCGCGCCTGCACGGCGAGCGCCACGTTCTCCTCCACGGTGAAGGAGGGGACGATGGAGGTGATCTGGAAGCTGCGGGCCAGCCCCAGCCGGGCGCGCCGGTGCACCGGCCAGCGCGTCACGTCCGCGCCGGCGAAGAGGATGGACCCGGAATCGGGCGTCAGCCCGCCCGCGATCTGCTGGATGAGGCTCGTCTTGCCCGCGCCGTTGGGGCCGATGAGGGCGTGGATCTCGCCCGGCGCGAGGTCGATGTCGACGCCGTCCGAGACGGTGAGCGCGCCGAAGCGCTTGGTGACGCCGCGCAGGACGAGGATGGGCTCAGCCATGCCCGTCTCCCTCCTCATGCTTGCCGGATCCGCCCGTCAGCCTCGCGATCAGGCCCATGAGCCCGCCCTTGCCCCAGAGCACCACCAGCACGAGGAGGGGGCCGAAGATGAGCTTCCAGTAGGGCGTGACGTGGGACAGCCCCTCCTCGAGCAGCAGGTAGGCCGCCGCGCCGAGGATCGCGCCGGAGAGCGTGCCGAGCCCGCCGAGCACGACCATGACGATGAGCTCGCCCGAGCGCTGCCAGGAGAGCAGCGCCGGGCTGACGAAGGAGGTCTGGTTGGCGAAGAGCACGCCTGCCCAGCCGCACAGCACGGCGGCGATGACGTAAGCCGCCAGCCTGACATGCACGGTGTCGAAGCCCAGAGCCGCGACGCGCGCGGGGTTCTCGCGCAGCGCCCGCAGCACCCGCCCGAAACGCGACGCCACGATGGCCGCCAGCAGCGCCCACGCGCCGGCGAGGGAGACGAGCGCGGTGTAGTAGAGCCCGCGGTCGGATTTCAGCAGCGGGAACCCGGCCAGCGTCGCCCGCGACCAGAGCGTCAGGCCGTCCGAGCCGCCATACTCGGAGAGCGAGTTGGCGATGAAGTAGGCCATCTGGCCGAAAGCCAGCGTGATCATGATGAAGGCGACGCCCTGGGTGCGCATCGCCACCGCGCCGGTGCCGAAGGCGAAGGCGGCGCAGGCCGCGAGCGCGACGGGGGCGATGAGCAGCAGGTCGTCATGGCCCTCGCTGACGAGGATGCCGGCGGCGTAGGCCCCGATGCCGAGGAAAGCCGCGTGGCCGAAGCTCACCATCGCGCCGAAGCCGAGGATGAGATCGAGCGACAGCGCCGCGATGGCGAAGATCATCAGCCGCGTGCCGAAGGAGAGAACATAGGCCCCCGCGCCGGGCATGAGGGGCAGGACGGCGAGGGCGAGCAGGATCGCGCCGGCCACGATGGTGGCGCGGCGGCCGGCGGGGAGCCGCCCGCCCGGGGGCTTTCGCGGGGAGACGCGGTGCTTCATGCCTTGCCTCGCGCCGGGAACAGCCCCGCGGGGCGGAAGAACAGGACGCCGGCCATCAGCAGGTAGATGAGCATCGAGGCCAGCGCAGGGCCGACGCGCACGGCGGACGTCGCGGGCATGGCGAGCTTCAGCAGGTCCGTGGCGAAGGAGCGGCCCAGCGTATCGACGAGACCGATGAGCAGCGCGGCCACGAACGCGCCGCGGATGGAGCCGATGCCGCCGATGACGATGACGACGAACGCCAGGATCAGCACGCCGTCCCCCATGCCGGGCTCCACCGACAGGATGGGCGCGACCATGGCCCCTGCGAAGCCCGCCAGCATCGCGCCGAGGCCGCCCACGACGGCGAAGAGCCGGCGGATGTCGACGCCCAGCGCCGAAACCATGGGCGCGTTGCTGGCCCCCGCCCGCACCAGCATGCCGAAGCGCGTCCGGTCGACGAGGATGGCGAGGCCCACGGCCGTGCCGAGCCCCGCGGCGATGATGGCGAGCCGATAGACGGGGTAGAGGATGCCGTCGGCGATGCGGAACGAGCCGGACAGCGCCTGCGGCACGGGCACGCTCAGCGGCGACGCGCCGAACGCCACCTTCACCGCCTCGTTGACGAACAGGATGACGCCGAAGGTGGCGAGCACCTGGTCGAGATGGCTGCGTCCGTAGAGATGGCGGAACAGCACCGCCTCCAGCAGCAGCCCCAGCGCCAGCGCGGCGGGCAGGGCGAGCGCGAGCCCGCTGAAGAACCCGCCTGTCCAGGCCGCGAGCGCGGCGGCGAGGTAGGCCCCTAGCATGTACTGGACGCCGTGGGCGAGGTTGATGACGTCCATCACGCCGAAGACGAGCGTCAGCCCGGCCGCGACCAGGAACAGCATCAGGCCGAACTGCAGCCCGTTCAGCACCTGGATGGCGAGGAGGGTCGAGGACATCAGGCGGAGGACATCAGGCGGAGGTCATCAGGCGGAGATCATCGGGCGGAGATCATCGGGCGGAGGTCATCAGGCGAAGGACATCACGCGGCGGGTTCACGGTGGGGGTGAGGCGACAGCCCCGCTGACTACGGGAGATTGGCCTCGTCCGCCAGCGCCACGAGGCGCTTCGTCATGGCGCTGCCGGCGTCGGCCAGGGGCGCGATGACGGTGAAGTGGTTCGCGCCCTCCACGATCTCGCAGCGCGTGCGCACGCCCTCCGCGCCCCAGCGCTCGGCGATGAGGCGGCTCTGCCGCAAGTACTCCGCGCTCTCCTCTCCCCCGACGATGGCGTCCAGCGCGAGGCCGCGCGGGGCCGGCCAGAGCGCGGGCGAGAGGCGCAGGGCCTCGGCCTCGTCCATGCGGAGCGCCTTGTTGATGGTGGTGCCGACCAGCGGCTTCAGATCGAACAGGCCGGAGATGCAGGTCGCGGAGTGGACGAGGCCTGGCGGCAGGTCCGGCGCGTGGGCCGGCCAGTCGGTGGCGAGCAGGCAGGCGGCGAGATGGCCGCCGGCGGAGTGGCCGGACACGGCGATCCGCTTGCCGAAGCGCCGCCACAGGAAGGCGGCGGCCTCGCGCAGCTCGTGCAGGATCTCGGCCATGCTGACCTGCGGGCAGAGATCGTAGCCGGGGATCGCCACCGTGACGCCATGGGCGTTGGGACCGCCGGCGAGGTGGCTGAAGGACTCGCGGCCCAGGCTCTGCCAGTAGCCGCCGTGCACGAACATCGAAACCGGCCCCTGGCCATCGCCGAAGAGGTCCATCCGGGTCCGCTCGCCCTGCGCATAAGGCAGCCCGATCTCGCCGCCGGCGCGCTCGCGATAGGCGGCTCCCTCGGCGAGCCACTGCGCGAAGATCGCCTGGAAGTGGGGGACGCGGGCGCGGTTGTTGTACTCGGCTTCGTAATCGGGCGGGGTTTCGTGTTCGAGCAGCGATTCAGGAGGGGACATCGGGGGCGCTTCGGCAGGAGTTCGGGAATGGGGGCGGCCCGGGATCGCCCGGGCGAGGGTGCGGAATGCCCGCCCCGCGAGCTTGCTCGGTTTCAGGCTTTCGCGCTAGGGAGAAGCCTCCTCCCGCCGGATCGATCCAGTGCCGTCCAGTTCAGTTCCGTTTCCTGCGTCGCCGGCCGGGGCCCTTCGGGGCTGGCTGGCCTTCTCCGCCGCCGTGCTGATCGGGTTGATCCTGCCCGTGGCGGTGATGAGCTACCGCGCCATTCCGCTGTTCGTCGGCTGCATCCTGCTGCTGCTCATCCTGGCGGGCGACGCGCGCCACGTCCTGCAGCGGCTTTGGGCGCGCGGCGATTCGCGGCTGCTGCTCGCCCTCGGGCTGCTGCTGCTCTGGGCGGCGGCCTCGCTGGCCTGGACGCTGCAGCCCGCGCCGGCGGCGGGCGTGCTCGGCCTGGTCGTGCTGTTCGTCGTGCTCGGGGCGCTGGCCTGGGCGGCCGATCCCGACGTGCCGGCCGACGTGCTCGCGCTGGCGCTGGGGATCGGGCTGGCCGTCGCCTCCGTGCTGTTCCTCGTCGAGACCGCCAACGACATGGCGCTGCACATCCGGTTCGGCAGCACGCACAATCCCAGCAAGATGAACCAGGCGGCCATCCTCCTGCTCCTCTGGATGTGGCCCGTGCTGAAGATCCTGGCGGATCGCTGGGGCCGCTGGCCGGCGCTGGCGCTGCTAGCGCTCTCTGGCGCCGCAATCATGCTGAGCGAGAGCGACACCGCGAGGCTCGCCCTGCTGGTGAGCCTGGTCGGCTTCGCGCTGGTGCGCTTCGGCTTCCGGCTGCTGCCCGCGCTGATCGGGCTGGGGCTGGCGCTGCTGATCGCCGTGCTGCCCTGGCTGGCCGCCGTCATGCAGTCCGACCTGCCGCCCGTCATCGTCAAGCTGTTCCGTTCGGGCCACGCCGCAGAGCGGCTGACGATCTGGACCAGCTTCGCCTACGCCTCGGGGCTGAAGCCGTTCATCGGCTTCGGCTTCAACGCCTCCGGGCTGATCGGCTTCGGGCCGCTGATCAGCCTGTTCCCCGAGAACCTGTGGACGGGCATCCGCGACAGCCACCCCCACAACATGTTCCTGCAGACGTGGGTGGAGCTGGGCGGAGCCGGCGCCGCGCTGCTCGCGCTGTTCCTGCTGCGGCTCGGCGCCATCGCCGCCGCGGTGGCCCGGCCCGCCGCGCCTTTCGTCGCCGCGGTGATGGCCGGCGCGCCGGTGGTCGCGCTGGTGGGCCATGGCGCGTGGCAGGCCTGGTGGATCGCCGCCCTCAGCGCCGTGCCGGTGCTGTTCAGGCTGGCGTCGGCGTCTCCCGCCCGGCGCTGAGCGCGTCCCCGGCGTCGCGGGCGAGCGCGGCCGCGGCGGCGAGATCGCCGGTCATGGCCGCGAAGGCGGCCTCGGCCTCGCGCCGATCCTGCAGGCGCAGCACATAGGAGGGGTGCGTGGTGACCAGCGCCCAGCGCCCGTCCTGAAGCCGGAACGGCGCGCCGCGTTCGCGCGTCACCGCCACCGACCGCCCGAGCACGGCCTGCGCGGCGCTGGCGCCGAGCATCACGATGACGGCGGGATCGACGCCCGCGATCTCCTGCTGCAGCCACGGCAGGCAGGCATGGATCTCCCCGGCCGCGGGGCGCTTGTGGATCCGCTTCTTGCCGCGCGGCTCGAATTTGAAGTGCTTGACGGCGTTGGTGAGATAGACCCCATCGCGAGGGACGCCCGCCTGCGCGAGCGCCCGGTCCAGCACGCGCCCGGCGGGGCCGACGAAGGGCCGGCCGGAAATGTCCTCCTCGTCCCCCGGCTGTTCGCCGACGATCATCAGCCGCGCGGCCGCCGGTCCCTCGCCGGGGATGGGCTGCGTCGCGGGCTCCCACAGCGGGCAGGCGCGGCACCCTTCGAGCCGCGCGGGCAAGCCTGCGAGGCCCTCCCCGGCGTCTGGAACCGCGGGCGCGTAGGCGGCCCCGCGGCGCTGGACGGGGAGGGTGGGGGCCGCCGCGATCATCGCCGCCGCCCGCGCCGGCGCCTGCGCGACGAGCCCGCCGATGAGGCCGGCCTCCGGCAGGTTGCGCCAGAAGCGCTTGGGCATCTCCGCCCGCATGGCCTCGGGGTTTACGCGCGCGGGGTTGAAGATGTTGGCGTAGTAGGTGCGCCAGAGATCCTCCAGCCGGTCGTCGGACGGAGCTTCGCGCTGCTCAGCGCCCGGGCCGAAGACGAGCTTGTCCCCGGTCCAGCAGACGGAACGGCGGGGCGTCAGGATGGTCCAGCGCAGGCTGGCGAAGCGCCTGGCGAAGAACGGCGCCGCCGCCTCGACGGTGTGGTGGTCGGGCTCGTACCAGGCCACGAACGCCTCGCCCTCCGGGCTCGCCACCTCGCGGAAGCGCACGAAGGCGTGCATCTTGTGGATGTCCCGCCGCACGGCCTTCGCGAGGTCGCCGAGCCGCATGATGTCGGCGTCGGCCGCCAGCGCGAGCAGGCGGGGCTCGTCCCCGAGCCGCCACAGGATGCGGTAGAGCAGGGCGAAGCGCCCTTCCTCGCGGTGCAGCGACGCCGACTGGGCGAGATCCAGGAAGGCCCGGTTGACGCGCGGCGCGGGCCGAGGAGGGCCGCAATGCGGCCCGTTTTCCAGGGCTTCGCGCCGGCTTTCACCGGTTTGGAACAGGTCGTCCGCGCGGTCGCCCGTGCTCCATTCCACGCGTTCGGGCGGAGCGCCCGCCTCGAGCAGCCGGCGGGCGGCGTTGCGGAAACCCGCGAAGTCAGCGGGTCCGCCGAGCGTGACGCGGCGCATGGAACCGCGTTCGCCGGCCGGATGCGCCGTCTCGGCTTCGGCCTCGCTCATGCGCCGAAAAGGTCGAGCTGGCGGGCCGGGCGCGCCATGAGGCTGGAGAGGTCCACGCGGTCCAGCAGGCGCGTGGGCCGATGGTCGGGCGTGACGATGAAGGGCGAGACCTTGCGCAGCGAGACCTTGAGCCGGGCGAGATCGTCCGTGCGGAGGCTGCGCACCCGGCGGGAGGAGAGGATGCGGTCGACCGTGCGCACGCCGAGGCCGGGCACGCGCAGCAGCTCCTCGCGGCTCGCCTTGTTCACGTCGAGCGGGAAGCGCTCGCGATGCTTCAGCGCCCAGGCGAGCTTGGGATCCATCTCCAGCGAGAGCATGCCGGCGTCGCCGCCCGCCACGACCTCCTCGACGCCGAACCCGTAGTAGCGCAGCAGCCAGTCGCCCTGGTAGAGCCGGTTCTCGCGCAGCAGCGGCGCGGCCTTGAGCGGCAGGGCCTTGCTGGAATCGGGGATGGGGCTGAAGGCGGAGTAATAGACGCGCTTCAGGCGATAGCCGCTGTAGAGCGAGGCGCTGGTGCGCAGGATGTGCGCGTCGTCGGCATCGTCCGCGCCGACGATCATCTGCGTCGATTGCCCGGCCGGCGCGAAGCTGCGGCCCTTGGCGCGCGGCGCTTCGTCGATCACCGAGCGCAGCCGGCCCATGGAGCGCCGGATGTCGGAGATCGTCTTTCGCGGCGCCAGCTGCTCCAGGCTCTCGGGCTTGGGGAGCTCGATGTTGACGCTGAGCCGGTCCGCCCAGCGCCCGGCTTCTTCCACCAGCTGCGGATCCGCGTTGGGGATGATCTTCAGGTGGATATAGCCGCGGAAGTGGTGCGTTTCGCGAAGCGTCCGGGCCACGCGGACGAGCTCCTCCATCGTGTAGTCGGGGCTCCTGATGACGCCGGAGGAGAGGAACAGCCCTTCGATGTAGTTGCGCTTGTAGAAATCCAGCGTGAGCGCGACGACCTCCTCCACCGTGAACCGCGCGCGCCGCACATGGCTGGAGGAGCGATTGATGCAATAGAGGCAGTCATAGATGCAGGCGTTGGTGAGCAGGATCTTGAGCAGCGAGACGCAGCGCCCATCCGGCGTGTAGCTGTGGCAGATGCCCGAGCCGCCGGACGAGCCGAGCCCCTTGCCGTCTCGGGAATCCCGCTTCGCGCCGCCGCTGGAGGCGCACGAGGCGTCGTACTTCGCGGCGTCCGCGAGGATTTCGAGTTTGCTCTTGAGGTCCATCGCCGTCCTGACCGCCCGTGATCGAAGCGGCAGGCTAGGATGTTCGTGGTATGTTCTCAACCAGCGATGTCGCGTCAGAACGTCACGCGGTGCGGAAGCAGGCGTTCGTACGAACAAAGTCCCGGTGGGCTCCGAGGACCAGGACATGCCGCCGCGTTTGGTAGAGTGGTGGGAGCCGAGGACCCCGCGACAGCAGGGCGATCCTAGCGGGATGGCAGGCCCGCGCTATCTCCGGCGCGCAGCTTTATCCGGATTGCGAAGTTTGTGCTGAACCGGACAAACGGGTGGACCAGCGCGCGGCATGCCCGAGGCCGCTCCAATGCGCTCAGCTCGCCCATGGGGCCAAGGCTGCAATTTCCCCGTGCGTCATGCTGGCCTAGAATGAAGTTCGCCGCGGCCCCGGATGTCGCGCAGTGCCACTCGTTTCAGCGGGGAAGACCGCCTGGTGAGACCTCCCTTTGCAGACACCTCTCTGCCGGCCGTTCCCCGCATCCTGGCTCGCGTCGGGCTGCGCCGCGCGGCCGCGATGGCGGCGACCGCTGCGCTGGCCGCCATCGTCGGCTTCTTCGCGTCGCCGGCGGCCGCGCAGCAGCGCGGGGGGCGGGTGTTCGCCTCGCCCTACATCTGCCAGCAGGCGGGCGGCTACTCGGCCGAACAGTGCCGGAACGCCTTCGCCAATGCGCAGGCGGAGCTGGAAGACGCCGCGCCGCGCTTCCCCACGCGCGAGGCGTGCGTGCAGTATTTCAAGCGCTGTTCGATCGCCGAGATCGCCTCCGGCAAGAAGGTGACGTTCGCGCCCTCCCTGGCGGGCGTGTCGATTTCGGCGGGCGGCGGACGGCCGGCGGTCGTCCCCGTCGTGGCGGGCTCGGCGCCCCCGCTCGGCTTCCAGCCGCGCCCCATCGACCAGAGGCGCACCGAGCGCTCCACCCAGAAGCAGAAGCGTGCGCAGGCCGCCTGGGAGCAGCAGCTCCAGGCTCCCGCGGCCGCGACGGGGCCTGCCGAGACGGACCCGAACTTCGCGCCGGAGAAGGCCGAGCCCTACGACCCCGACTGGCGCAAGCAGGAAGGCGTCGCGACCTTTCCCGGCCCCAAGGCGCGGCAGAAGGCGAAGGGGCAGTGAGGGAAGGCTGGCCGGCAGCCTGTCACCTCCTTGGCACCCGGCGCGCCATCGGCGTTGGGGCCTCGCTCGGCTGGATCCATGGAGCGAAATGATCGCCGGCGAGGCCGCGGCACCGTCGCAATCGGACTTACCGGCATCGGCGTTGCAATGGTGGCGAGCGAGGCGAAGGCGTGCGACTACGACGTGCGCCGGCCGGCGTGTTGAAGCGGTCGATGTCTTTGTAAGGACGCCGCCAATGGCGGCAGCGGCCTGCCGCGAGATGGACGTTAGCCCCCTGGCTGAGGGAATTCTGCAGGGAAAAGTCAGCGGTTAAGGGTTACGCCAACGTAGAGGCGCTCGCTTCTCGATGGTTTAGCAACGAATCTACGTCAACAGAAAACCGGGTAAGTGCGGGTAACACTTCACGACGCGATTTTTATCGCTCGGGTCGGCCTTGTTTATTGACAGCAACATTCTGTTTGAGTAGGTGAGCGTTTGTGGATCAAGACGAGAGCTTGGTCCAGCGGCAGCACTCGGCGTTAGGCGCCCAGAGCATTCGCAGACACCCACCGGTCCTTTCGGACCCTCCCCGGCGACATGGTGTCGCCAGTGGAGGCCAATGTTCTGGCGGTGTCGTCTCTGTTGGATGGAGTGCCTGATGAGCAAAAAGACGACTCAACGTTCGAGCCGCAGCAAGACCGAGACTGTCCCCTCGCAACTCCCCTCGCTGCATCCTAACCTCCGATTGGCGGTCGCGTATGTGAACGTCTCGGAACTTCGCCTCTACGGCCGCCACGCCCGCACGCATTCGGCGCGTCAGGTCGAGCAGATCGCGGCGTCCATCCAGGTTTTCGGCTTTGTCAGCCCGTTGGTGGCCGATGAGAGCGGCACCTTGATCGCCGGGCATGGCCGTCTCGCCGCCGCCCAGCTGCTTGGCTACGACACCGTCCCGGTGGTGCTGCTGGAACACCTCAACGAGGCTCAGAAGCGGGCGCTGCGCATCGCCGACAACCAGCTCGCAACCTTGGCCGGCTGGAATGAAGAGATGCTGGCCATCGAGTTCAGCGACCTGCTCGCGGCCGATCTCAGCCTCAACCTCGACTTCGATCTCGCCATCACCGGCTTCGAGGCGGCGACGATCGACAAGCTGGTCGATGCGGCCGCTGCGGTTTCGAATCAGGAGGCAGAGGATTCGGTTCCGGAGCTCGACGGCGACACCGTCCCGGTGAGCGTTCCCGGCGACATGTGGGTCTTGGGCGAGCATCAGATTTTGTGCGGCGACGCGCTCGAGGCTGACAGCTACCAGAGTCTTCTGGCCGGCGAGACGGCGGCGATGAGCATCCACGACTTTCCCTATAACGTGCCCATCAACGGGCATGTCTCGGGGACTGGCAAGCACCGCGAATTCGTCATGGCGTGCGGCGAGATGAGCCCGCAGGAGTTCACCGCCTTCATCGCCCGCGTGCTGACGCATAACGGCGCCGTGCTGCGTGCGGGCGCCCTGCAATACGCCTTCATGGATTGGCGGCATATGCGCGAGATGCTGGCCGGCGGCGACGCCGCCCACCTCGAACTCCTGAACCTGTGCGTTTGGAACAAGGGCTGCGGCGGCATGGGCTCGTTCTACCGCTCCCAGCACGAGCTCGTCTTCGCGTTCAAGCAGCCCGGCGCGGCGCACCACAACAATGTGAGGCTCGGCCGCTTCGGTCGCAACCGCACCAATGTGTGGGACGTGCCGGGCGGATCGGCGGCGCTGCGCAGCGAATTGGAGCTGCATTCCACGCCGAAGCCGGTGGCGCTGATCGCCGAGGCCATCCGTGACGCGAGCGACCGCAACGACATTGTGCTCGACGCCTTCAGCGGGTCGGGCACGACGCTCATCGCCGCCGCCAAGACCGGCCGGCGCGCCCGCGTCCTCGAGCTCGACCCGCACTACGTTGATGTCAGCGTGCGGCGCTTCGAGCGCTGGTCGGGTCTGGACGCGGTGCACGCCGTCACCGGCCTCACCTTTGCCCAGACCCGCGAGCAACGCGCCCAGTCGGCCGCCGTGCCGGAGCCGGAGGACGCCACGGCGTGTCCGCCGAAGGGCCTGGTGCGCCAGCGCCAGCGCGCCGGGCAGTGAGCGGGGTGCGTCATGCGCAAGACCACGCCCAACCCCGCCCCGGCCCGCAAGCCGATGGATCCCTCCGCTCCGGGCTCCACCAGCGTCTCCGGCGCTGCTCCTGTGCGCGCCGAGCACGTGACGCACGGGGATGCGGCCGAGCCGACGCCGGCCCCGTCTCCCGCGACCGCCTACGAGGTCGGTCGCAACAAGCCGCCCCACCACAGCCGGTTCAAGCCGGGCGTCTCCGGTAATCCCGGCGGCCGCAAGAAGGGCAGCCGCAACCTGAAAACGGTGTTTTCGGGGGTGTTCGAGAGCGAGATCACGATCAACGACAATGGGCAGAGCCGCTCTGTCACGATCCTCGAGGCGCTCGTGCTGCGCCAGGTGCAGGACGCCATGCGAGGCAACAGCAGGGCGCAGGAGAACCTGCTCGATCGCTATGAGCGCCTCTGCCCTGGTGACGCCGCCAACGAAGATGATGTGGCAGCGGAGGACCAAGTCGTGTTGCGACGGGCGCGGGCGCGTCTGTCCGCTGGGACTGGCCTTAACCCCTGCAATGGACCGGAGCCGGAGCCCGATGATGACGCAGAGTGATGAGGGGCGCCTGCTGCGGGCCTGCCTGCGTCAGGACTTGTCCATCTATCTGGAGAAGGTGTTCATGACGCTGGAGCCGGGCACGGCCTACCAGCACAATTGGCACCTGGAGCACCTCGCCTGGCAGCTGCAGCGGGTAGCGAAGGGCGAGATCAAGCGGCTGATCATCTGCGTGCCGCCGCGCTCGATGAAGTCCATCACGGTCTCGGTGGCGTTCACGGCTTGGCTGATGGGCCATGACCCCACCAAGCGCATCATCTGCGCCTCCTACGCCGACGATCTCGCCCGCAAGCTCTCGACAGACACCAGGACCGTGCTGGAGAGCCCCTGGCACCGCGAGCTCTTCCCCGGCCTGCGCCTGACGTCGAAACGGCCGCGCGGCAGCGAACTCATCACCACGCGGCAGGGCTACAGGCTGGCCCTCGGCATGGGCGGCTCCATTCTGGGCCGCGGCGCCGACCTCATCATCGTCGATGATCCCATCAAGGCCACCGACGTGGTGTCGGAGGCCGAACGACGCAGGGTCAACGACGCGTTCGACAGCTCGCTCTACACGCGCCTCAACGACAAGAAGAGCGGCGCGATCGTCATCATCATGCAGCGCCTGCACCAAGATGACCTCGTCGGGCACGTTCTGGAGAAGGGCGACTGGGAGGTGGTCTCCATCCCCGCCATCGAAGTGGAAGCGCGCGACTATCAGCTCAGCGACGACCCCGCCCATGTCTATCACCGCCGGGCCGGCGAGATCCTGCACGAGAGCCGTGAGGGACGCGCCGAGCTGGAGGCGACGCGGCGCATGCAGGGCTCGATGACCTTCTCCGCGCAATACCAGCAGGCCCCGGTGCCGCCGGAAGGCAACATCGTGCGCCGCGACTGGCTGCGCTGCTATGAAACGCCGCCCGACCGCTTCGACTTCACCCTCGCCAGTTGGGATACCGCCTCTACCCTCTCGGATCACGCCGACTATTCCGTGGGCACCGTGTGGGGGGCGAAGGGGCTCGACTTCTATCTTCTCGATGTCGTGCGCGGGCGCTTCGAGGCGCCGGCCCTGCGCCAGCAGATCCTCACGCTGGCGCAGCGCCACGGCGTCGACCAGACGATCGTGGAGGATACAGAGCTTGGGCGGGCGCTCGCCCAGGATTTGCGTCGCAGCAACTACCCTGTCGTGCTCAGCCGCCCGCGACACGACAAGCAGGCCCGCTTCCTGGCGCAGTCTGCGCGCTTCGAAGCCGGTCAGGTGTATGTGCCGCAGGATGCGCCCTGGCTGGCGGACTGGATCAGCGAGCTGCTGGCGTTTCCCAACGGCCGTCACGACGACCAAGTCGATTCCACCAGCCAGGCGCTCTACGCCCTTTCCGGGCGCATGTTCCCGATGCATGCGCCCCGGCAGCCGGCCGAACGCCCGCACGGACGGCCTCGTCCTGTCGGCTATCCCACCCGCTGAGCATGCCGCTCCGGGGCGGATGATGTCTGCCTCCGCTGCGGGTGGAGCAGTCGAGGCGAATGGCGCTCGCAGGGCTGCTGGGCGCCGGCCTTCCCCGACAAAGCGACGGCGACGTCGCCAACATCGTGATCGCGCGTGCCTGCATAGTGCATCGATGGGGCCGACGACATCCCTGCAAGCAACACAGCCGCGCCGCGCTGAAGGCAGAGTGTCGCATGGAGGGCTCGTGGGCGTTTTCGGCGCAAGGGCAGCAGGCCGATGCAGCGAGTTACGAGGGGTTCGGAACTCGTCAGCCAGCGCTGCGCTGAGGGGTCAACGCGCAGGCCGGTGCCCGGCCCGAGCCGAACCGCACCTTTCCACGCGTGACTCGTGCGCACGGCGTTGGAAGCGCTGCTCGTCGCCCAAATCGCCTCCGGCCAGAAGGTAACGTGCCCCGCCGTGCCTGGCGGGCGCAAACACCCGGTTGAACGATCGCACCTTCAAACAGGATCGAGATCTTGCCTCGCGTGCAGGGCGAAGGCGTTGAAAGCAAGAAGCGGGTATACTGACTCGCTGTTGGTTCCAGAGATGCTGCTCATCTGTCTCTCGCGTAATTTCCTTGATCTCTTTGATAACCGGCTTACATCAGGAAACGTCCACTGAGGCCAAGAACGGAACACGTCCATGTCAGAGTCCAACTCCAACATCATCGATCTGTCTACTGAGGTCGTCTCGTCGTACCTCACCAATAACAAACTCGCGGCGTCCGAAATTCCCGCTCTCATCGCCAGCGTACACGGCGCGCTAGACGCCCTCGCTTCGGGAAAGGTTGAAGAACCCACGCCAGAACTGCATCCCGCAATATCGATCAAGAAGTCGATTACGCCGGACGCCATCATCTGTCTGGAAGATGGCAAGGCGTTCAAATCTCTCAAGCGCCACCTCAGGACCAAGTACAATCTGAGCCCAGAGGACTACAGAGCAAAGTGGGGATTGCCGACCAGCTATCCCATGGTTGCGCCAAACTACGCTGCTTCACGCTCTGCTCTTGCAAAGAACATGGGGCTCGGTCAGCAGCGCCGAAAGATGACGGCGGCCGCGCCCGCGCCGGCACCGAAGCCCAAAGGTCGTCCTCGCAAGTCTGCATAGAGAGCTGTCGACCGCTTCTAAGCATCAGTGAAGCTCTGGCATCCGTGCTGTTGCCGGCGCCGACAACGCCCCGCGCTCTCGTCAGCGCCGGGGCGTTTTCTGTGCGAGCGTCAGGTCAGCCCTCGGTCGTTCCGTGCGGGATGCTTTCGGTTTTTCGAAGGGTCGACTTGCTGTGGCAGTCAAAGCCCCTGGACACGCATCACGAGAGACATCAGGGCGGCGACCAAGCCGATCGCGATGACGCACGATGCAAACATGTAGTCGATGAAAGCGGGCTGCCGGCGGCGGACAGCCGGCGTGGCGAAATGGTTCATGGGCGATCTCCTTCGCGCAATGGATAGCGGCGTCGGATTGTCGAGTTCTCCTGGATATGGCGCCAGGGAGGTATATAGCCGTTTAAAAGCAGGAGAGACGACGACCGCAGACAGCAGCCGTGTAGATAGAGGCGCTCCCCGGCCGACCATCGAGCATGACTTTGAGGCTGTCCAAGCGGGACCAAACCGCACAACCAGCCCGCGTTGTTCTCGCGTCTGACACGTCGCGTTCGCGCGCTTATCCGCTCATGGCGTGTCTGCGCTGGGTGAACCGCGGCTTTCAAATTGTTGACGTCAGTAACTGCTGTCTCACTGCCGATATGCCGGTCGCACCCCTCTCGATTGATGGCAAACCGCCATCCTCAACGATTCGGCTGTGGAGAAACGATGGGGCCGATGTCGTAGGTGGAGCAGAGGGCGATGATAACGTGTCGTGGGTTCACACTACGCATTCACCGGCTGCATACTGTCGCCCCATTCGGTCACCATATTTATGTGCTCCTCAAACCTGAGTTGTCGAATTAAAGATGAAAGATCATGGTGCGTGCGTTACTTGTTTCGGCTCTGATTTCGGCCTGCTTAACGGGCCTTCTATTCCTATTCACACCAGATAGTCTCACCGGGACGTTTACTAAATTCCTAGAAACGTTATCGGTTTATAAAAAGGAGACATCACTGGCGACGCCTGAACCGCCTCCAGGACCGGTTTCCTCCCAACTGCCCGTGGGCGGACCTCTTGTTCCAGTTCCGTCTCCGGCCCCTTCGCCCGTGCCGCCTGTGCCCGCCCCGTCAGCTTCGGCGGCGGAGGAGGCGCCAGCCGCTAAAGCGGTGCCTCTCCTTGATCCCGCGCTGCCTCCGCCGTCACAACCGCAAGGGACGCCGGCTGCTCCGCAATCAAGTGCACCGCAGGCGGCGATTGCACCCGCTTCACCCTCCCCACCAAAGTCGCCCGTCCTGACTTCAGGCGGCGCGAAGGTGATTTACGATCAGCCGATGGCGGTCGCAAGCACTGGACCGGCTGCACAAATTCAAGACCTACAATGCGGGAACCGAAACTTATCGCGGTCTCGATGGGCAGGTTCATTCCTGCAAAACAAATTAACTGCGGAGCCAACGCTTCTCGGATTAACGTCGATTGCGTGACCTTGAGCGTTGATGCCAACCAGGGACAACGCGGGAAGGCTCGTATCGCCTTCCGCCAAGCGGAGCAAAATAAGGCTCTTCAGCAGGCCTAATTGAAGCAGATCTGCTGCGTCAAACGGCTGCTGCGGCCCAGACGCGCCGCCCATTTCAGGATCAGACCGCGGCTTCCCGTCAGCACGTCCACCGGCGTCAGGTCCGGAACTGGAGGACGGAATTGACTTCGCGTCGCAGGCCGGCGACGTCCTCCAGCACAGCACGCTCAGCAGCGAACGTCGAAGTTTCAACCCTCAGCTCAATGCCCTGACGCTCGCGAATTGCCAGACGTGGTATCTCCGCTCAAAGCTGCGCCCTGGCTCCCAAGCCGCTCACCAGTTGGTCGACAGTGATCACGTCCTGCGCCGTGACCTCTCGCCGCTCGATCGCCGACAGCACCTCCAGCCAAGTTCGAGCGACGCAGACGAGCAGCCTTGCTTGGTCGCTGTCGTGCTCCTTGGCCGCTGCCAGCAGGAAGCGTCGCGCCATCTCTCTGGCGTGCTCAACCTCGTCCATCAAACCTCGCCACTCCCGGCATGCGGTTCAGGTCGGGGGTTACCGCGTCTCACTGTGGGACGCAGTGCGCCCGACCAGGGCAACCGGGTAGGGAAGGGCAATCCCCATGCCGCGCGAGAGAGGTCAAAAATCGGGTGAACCGAAACCCACCCGCTGAATCAAGAACCCCTGCCGGCGCTTGCGGAACCGGCAGGGGTCGCGAGAGGATGGGGTCTCGCGGGCCGTTCGGCCACGGCCGCAAAGATTTTTGCGCAGCTCGCGCTTGCAGGCAAGGAGGCTTCGAAACATCCGTGCCGCAAAAAACGCCCCGCGCGAGGTCGAGCGCACGGGGCGGAGCTGGGTTGCCAAAGCAAGATCGCGCGGCGGCCAATGTTTAAAGTCGGCGCACGGAGGCGCCGGACATTGCCAGCCAAGCAGCGTGCGCCTGCGCGACCTCCTTAACAATCGGATTTATCCCAATCGTCCGCCTGAAAAATTGCTTTGCGCCCGCCGAGGAAAGTGACTGCCGGATCGAGCGGGCAGAGCGGGTACGCAGGTTTGATCAGGTATTTCGAAAGCAGCAGGCAGACGCGGGTGTGTGTAACCCATCCTGAACACGGGTTATCGCTTGCGACGCTGACCCCAGTGGTCTGGGTCGTCACAGCTACTAACAACGTAGGATAATCCGAGATTGGCCGCGCGCCGGGACGTTCGCGGCGGTCCCATCGCGGCCCGATACGAAACCTCGCCGCAATTCACGAAGCCGGGGCGTTGGCCGAGGCTCCGGAGCGGTTTCTGGCCGGACGGCACACGGGCCTATGCTGGGGCCTGGTGAGGTGCACGGGGAGCGGCAACCACCCCCCGTGAACAATTCACTGTTTCCCGCAAGAATCTGCCTTGTCGGGCGTGCAAATCTCGACACCGGTCACGATGGACGGAGGCAACGTCTTACCCGCGCCGACATCGACGAGCGACTTTACCGCGGTGTAAGCCATGTCGTACGGGCGCTGCCCGATGTTGAAGTGGCTGATCCCCGCCTTGAGGAGCGGCATCTGCGGCGGGAAATTGTCACCGAACGAAATCACCAGATCTTTGGATGCGACCCGGTCTTTTTGTAGTGCGACGGCCTGCTTGTAAGCCTCCGGGGCGTACTGAGCCCATCCGCCTACGGCCACGAAGGCGTCGAGCTTGGGTTGCGCCGTGAAGACGTCGTTCACCTGTTGGGCTGCGAGGCGGATATCATCGTTGTTGTACACCGGACATCCATCCGGTTCCGTCCAACCGTTCTGCCCCGTGAGGCGCTTGACCGGCTGCTCCTTGGAAGCTCCTGCCAAGGTGTCACGGATCCCCTGGATACGGTCGTTCAAGTTCAGCGACGCCGGCGCGCCTGACTGAATGCACACGGTTCCCCCCTTCTTGCTCTGCAGGACCGCCTTGGCGAGTTCGGCGCCAAACGAGTAATTGTCGGTGCCGATGAAGGTGAGCCGAACACCCCTGTCCTCGGGGAGCACATCGGAGTCAAACATGACGACGGGAATGCCCTTGTCCTGGGCCTGCTTTAGCGCGCGCGCCATGGCTTTGGGGTTTGCGGCCGAGACCGCTAAGCCATCGACACCCTTCTGGATCATATCCTGCAACATCTGGACTTCCTGGGCTTCATTGTATTCCGCTGGTCCCACGAATTCGCATTTGACGTTCAGATCCTTTGCCGCCTGGGCGCAGCCGGCCTGCAGGGGCGGTGTGAAGGCGTTGTTGAGTACCTTGAAGACCATGCCGATCGTCTTCATCTCGGCGGCTCCCGCCGGGGCGCCATAGGTCAGGCAACACGCTGTTGCCAACGTCAAAACGGAATTGCTCAGTTTTGTCATTGTCTCCTCCTTAGAGTTCCAGTCGGCTTTTCTTATTCTGGCCTTCTAATCAACTCCTGTTCAGTCCTCCTCTTCCGATGTCTGGATCCGCTGAAGAATGATGGCAAGGACAATGAAACCACCGATGAATGTACCTTGCCAAAACGGGTTTACTCCGGCCAGCAGTAGAGCGTTGCGAAGTTCCTCAATGAGAAGCGATCCAATCACGGCCCCGTAGGCGGAGCCATAACCGCCCGCAAGGCTGGCGCCCCCGATAACGGTGCCCGCGATCACCCTTAATTCATCTCCCTGGCCCAGGGCATTGGTGACGGATCCGAGCCAGCCAACGAGAAATACGGACGTGATAGCCGCCATGAGGCCGCTGAAGGCGTAGACCGATACCTTGATGGGCTTCACGCGCACCCCCGTGAGGCGAGCGGCCCTTTGGTTGCCACCTATCGCGGTGATGTAACGGCCCCAGCGGGTCATCGTGAGAAGCCAATGAAGCACGACCGCGCTCGCGAACATGGCGTAGACGACCGTCGGCACGCCAAAAAGCCTGCCGCCCCCGATCGCGAAGATCGCCGCCTCTGACCGGCCAAAGGAGTAGACGACCTGCCCATCCGAGACGATAAGGGCCATGCTCCGGGCGATGCTCAGCATGCCCAATGTGACGAGGAACGGCGGCAACCTCATATAGCCGATGAGGGCGCCATTTGCGGCGCCGAGCGCAATGCCGAGCAAGAGTGTGGCCGCGAGCCCGAACCAGAGGGGGAAATCGGCCTGGAGGATCAGGCCGAGCGCGACCCCGCAAAGCCCCAAAATCGATCCGATTGAAATGTCAATCCCGCCCGTAATCAGGACGGGGGTCATTCCGATGGCCAAGATGCCGATATAACAGAAGTTCTGCAATACGTTGCTGAGGTTTGTGGACGTGGCGAAGCGAGGTGACACAACGGAAACCACGAGCCCCATCACCAAAACAGCGACGCTAATCCAGAACTCTTGTGACCTGATGAGGCGTCGCCAAATCGGCTCCGCGCTGCTCTCGGGAACATCCGCGAGCGGCGCCGCGTCGAATGGGGGCGCGACCTTCTCGCCAGCCATTACTGTTCTCCCGCTGCGCGCTGGATGGCCTGCTCAATGGCCCCGGTAATCAGCCCCGTCACCTCTTCGGGAGACGACGCGGCGATCGGCTTGTCAGCAACCTTGCGGCCGCGCCGCATCACGACGACCCGATCGCAAACCGCGAACACGTCGGGCATGCGGTGGCTGATCAGCACAACCGAGTGCCCTTGAACTCTGAGGCGTTCGATCAAGCGAAGAACCTGTGCGACCTGCCTTACGCTGATGGCCGCCGTCGGCTCGTCCATCAGCACGACCTTCGCCTCGGCGAGGCGCGTACGTGCAATGGCCACCGCCTGGCGTTGGCCGCCCGACATGCGCTCCACCAGGTCGCGCGGCCTCGTTTCCGATTGCAACTCCCGAAAAAGGGCTCTTGCTCGTGTGGCCATCGCGCTGTGGTCAAGCCAGCGCAGCGGTCCGATGCCCCGCATGATTTCGCGACCCAGGAACACATTGGCCGCGGCTGTGAGATTGTTGCAAAGGGCGAGGTCCTGGTAGACGACCTCAATGCCGCTCTCCCGGGCTTGAGCCGGGTTTGAGAAGTCAACCGGGCGCCCCTCGATGAGGTATGCACCAGAGGTCGGAAGGTAGTTGCCGGCGAGAATCTTAACGAGGGTCGACTTGCCCGCGCCATTGTCACCCATCAGGCCGACCACTTCGCCGTGCTGAACGTGGAGCGATACCTCACTAAGCGCTTGAATGGCGCCGAATGACTTGGAAATGCGATCAAGGCGGATCAAAGGCTCGGCCGATGCGCTCATGTCGCCTTCCGCCCAGGGCGAGGGCGCCTCGCGCCCTTCTTTGTCCGGGTAGCAAACTAAGTCTTCGGCCTTGAGATCGTCAACACTGCAGTTTCGCTGCAGCGCAGCTGCTTAAGCACATTCCTTGACCGGGCTCATCTCGAAAATTAGTGTTTGTTCCGAACAAAAGGATTGTAATGACGACGCCGCAAGCCATTCGCCAGCCCAATGAACGGCGGGTCCTCGCGGCCCTGTTCCGTTCGAACAGGATGAGCAGGGCGGACCTGGCCCGCACGCTGCGACTGACGCGCTCGACGACCGGCCACCTTCTGCGAAGCCTGATCACCGCCGGTCTGATCCGAGAGCGGATTACGGAACGTTCTGAGCAGGGGGGAGGAAGCTTGGGCGACCAGGCATTTCGGTTGAAATCGCGCCCGACGGTGCCTTCTTCTTGGGTGCGGACATCGGCGTGGATTGGATCCAGGCCGTCGCCATCGATCTCTCAGCGACGCTCCGCCACGAAGCCGAAGTCCGCTTTGAGGGCCAGGGCTGTCGCCCCGACGATGCGGCCGCACTCACGGCGGGACTGGTTGGAGAGGTCCTCGGCCGCTTGCCTTTGCGCGCCGCAGTCGAAGGGCTGAGTATTGCATTACCGGGCTTTCGGGCCGCGGATGGACAAACCTATCACGCAGCTTGCTGGGCTGGCACGGAGTCGACATCGTGGAAGCGCTTCGACAACGCCTCGAAACGGTCATGCCTATCCTCGTCGAAAACGATGCGAACGCCTTCGCCTTCGAGGAGACGTATCTGCAGACCCAGCATGCCTTTGATAACCCTTGTCGTGCTTATCGAGAACGGCGTGGGCGGAGGGATCATCAGCGCAGGGCGGATCCACCGCGGCCGACTCCGGGGCGCAGGAGAGATTGGCCATATGTGCCTCGGCCATGAAGGATGCGTCAATGATCGGCGGCGCCCCGGACGTTTCGAGAGTTTCGTCGGAAAGGAGGCGCTGCTCGCACGCTGCCAGATTATGGTGGACGCTACGACGACGTGGCGCGCGTGGCAGGTGCCTTCCTCCAGGGTGAATCGGCCGCAAGGCATGCTCTTGGGGACTGGGGACGCTGGCTTGCGCACGGTCTGGCGGTCCTCGTGTGCGTTCTCGAACCGCAGAAAATCATCCTCGGAGGGTCGGTCGGCGCCTTGTACGACCACGTAGCCGAAGACGTGAAAGCCCGCGTAGCAGCAGCCTTACCTGAAGGATATCCAATGCCGAAGATCGAAAAATCAAAGTCAAGCGAGGCAGGACCTGCGATCGGCAGCGCGGACCTCTTGCACCAGACTATGCTTTCTCTGGATCATCAGTTTTCCGTGCCGCTCTGAATTTCGGGGCTGTTCTGGAGGTTCAGGTGCCTTGTGACCAAGGAGGCCTTGCCGTCGTGGAGATCGGCGGAACGTCGGTCAAGTTCGGCTTCGCGGATGGGCTCAAGCCGCTTGCCTTTACGTCGGTGATCCCTACTGCCGCGATCCGATGCGCTGATCCGATCGGCGCCTTGTCGTCTCACTTGCTGCGCGCGACAGAGGGGGCCGGCATCTCTCCATCTCGAGTGTTCGTCACTGTTCCTGGCTTTCTCGACCGCAACTTCGACCGGGTGCTCCGCGCAGCTAACGTGCCGGAATTAGAGGGCACCTCGCTCGCGTCCGAGATGCGCGACAGAATAGGAATCCCTGTCGAACTTGAGCGTGACGTCGTCTTGCAGCTTTTGGGCGAGAGCGTCGCCGGCGCTGTGAAGCACGAAGCGCATGTGCTGGCGGTCTACTTCGGCACTGGAATCGGAGCCGCTTACCTGGGCGATGGTGAGATCTTTCGGGGTGGTGGATGGGCGCTCGAGATCGGGCACATTCCAATGCACGGGTTGGGAAGAACACTGCCGGGAATCGGACGTGACCGTGCTGAAGTCTACGCATCGGGCCGGTCCCTGCAGGCTGTTGCGACCAAACACAACCTCGAAGTTGCTTCAGTTTTCACGGCTCGCTACTCGAATCCGAAGCTCTCGAACGAGTTGCGCGCGATCGTTCGCGACCAAGCTTACGCCGTCGCTTCCGGCATCGCCCTGTTGTCGCCGCGCGTCGTTCTGATCGGCGGAGGCATCGTGCAGATGGAGGACTATCCCAAGAACGAGCTGCTGACGGTTTTGACCGAACACCTTCCCTTGCCTCAAGAGATCGCGCCGCTCGACCTGCGTTGGGCGCAGCTTGGTTGGCGAGCGGCAATCTGGGGAGCCCTCTCCCGAACCATCCGAGCCGTCTAAGAGGAGAGCCAGGTGTCCAAAAAGGAAGACAGCCGTTTACGCGTCGGCGTGCTGGGCTGCGGGCCGATCGCGCAGGCCGCGCATTTCGAGAGTTGCACGAAAGCGCGGAACGCGGACCTCTACGCGATCTGCGACGTTGCCGATGACCTGCGCGAGCGGATGGCCTGGACCCACGGGCCGGAAAAAACCTATGCCGACTACGATTCCATGTTGGCCGATCCACAGCTCGACGCGGTGATTGTCGCAACCGCCGACGCCTTCCACGTTGAAGCTACGACCCGCGCTTTGGAAGCCGGTAAGCACGTGCTTTGCGAAAAGCCGCTCGGGGTGACGGTGGAGGAGGTCGAGGCTCTGAAAGCAACCGCAACGGCGGCGGGCAAGGTCCTCCAGGTCGGGCACATGAAGCGCTTCGATGCCGGCCTGCAAGCCGCCAAGTCCTTCGTCGACGGCGAGATGGGCGAGCTCCTTGCGCTCAAAGCCTGGTACTGCGACAGCACGCATCGTTACGCCATGACCGATGCTGTGCAGCCGTTCATTGTATCCAGCGTCGCGGCGAGGAAGCCCATCGAGAACCCAAAGGAGGACCTGCGCAAATACTACATGCTGGCGCATGGCTGCCACCTCATCGACACCGCACGCTATTTCGGGGGCGATATTGTCGAGGTGGAGGCTCGATGTCGTGAACGCTTCGGCGCCTATTGCTGGTTCGTGGACGTGAGCTTCGCCTCTGGGGCGCTCGGGCATCTCGACCTCACCGTCGCGGTCCGGATGGACTGGCACGAGGGCTTCCAGATTTACGGCCAGAACGGCAGCGTGATCGGAAAAACCTACAATCCCTGGTACTATAAGACGAGCGCCGTGGACATTTTTCACGAGGCAGATGCAACCACCCGTCGCGTGCTTGGCGCGGACGGGCACTTCTACCGGCGGCAGGTGGAAGGCTTCGCTGACGTGATCCTTCGCAACGCTCCGATGGAGGGCGCCGACATCGACGACGGCATCGCCTCGGTCCGGACCATGGTCGCTATTGCGCAGTCCGCCCGCGCTGGCACGGCCGTGCGGCCCGCCGACGTCGCGGGAGGGCTGTAATGGAATGCGGCATTTTCGCCAAGACCTTTGAAGGCGCAGAAGCCGCCAGTCTGCTGGCGGCCGCGCGCAGGGCGGGCTATGCGACGGTGCAGTTCAACATGGCCTGCCTCGGGCTGCCTGCGATGCCGGACGACATTCCGCGGGGGGCGGCCGAGGGAGTGGCAAAGGCGTCGCGGGAGACGGGGGTCTCCATCGCGGCGCTTTCGGGCACCTACAACATGATCCACCCCGATCCTGCGGAGCGCGCTCTCGGCTTGCGACGGCTGAACGTGCTCGCCGCCTCGTGTCATGCGATGGGTACTTCGCTCCTGACGCTGTGCACCGGAACGCGCGATCCGGAGGACCAGTGGCGTGCCCATCCGGGCAATGCTGCGCCAGACGCCTGGCGCGACCTGCTCGTTGAAATGGAGAGGGCCCTGGCGATCGCGGAGCGGTACGACATCGCGCTTGGGATCGAGCCCGAACTCGCCAATGTCGTTGACTCGGCAGCTCGTGCCCGCTTGCTGTTGGACGAGCTCGCCTCGCCTCGTCTGCGCATCGTGCTCGATCCTGCCAACCTCTTCGAGATAGCACGCGACAACGAGCGCCGGAGGCTCGTGGAGGAGGCCGTCGACCTCCTCGGCGCCGACATTGCTATGGCCCATGCCAAGGATCGGGCCCAGGACGGCAGCTTCACCACAGCGGGGAAGGGCGTAATCGACTTTGGGCACTTCGTACAGCGACTGCACGGGGCGGGCTTCGACGGGCCTCTCATCACCCACGGCCTCGCCGCGGCCGAGGCCCCCGCGACCGCGGCGTTCCTGGCGGATGTACTCGCCGAGGCAGGACTATCGTGACCGCCGCCGCCGCCATGGAACACGTTCTCCTACGCGACCGGCTGCATCTGCGCCTCGTCGACACGGGCAAAGCCGGCACGCCGGTGATTTTTCAGCATGGCCTGTGCGGCGCTGAGGAGCAGGTGGCGGAGGTAATGCCCGCCGACCATCCGCGCCGACGATTGACATTGGAATGCCGCGGGCACGGCCAATCGGAAGCGGGAGACCCGCCGGGGTTTACCATCGCCGATTTCGCTGAGGACGTTGTTGCCGCGGCGGAATTAAGAGGGGTCACCAATGCTGTCGTCGGGGGCATCTCGATGGGTGCAGCCCTCGCGCTACGTCTCGCCGTTATGCGACCTGATCTGGTGCGCGGAGTTGTGCTGGCAAGGCCCGCCTGGGTAACGGAAGCCGCACCTGCTTCCATGGCTCCCAACGGCCTTGTCGGCGACCTCCTCTCGCGCCACTCGCCCGCTATCGCCCGCGCAGTCTTCGAGACAAGCCCGGATTGCGAACGGTTGGCCCGCGATGCGCCCGACAACTTGGCGTCGCTGCGCAGGTTTTTCTCACGCGAGCCGATCGCCGTCACAGCGCAACTTCTCTCGCGCATCGCTGTGGACGGCCCAGGCGTAACTCGGGACCAGGTATCCGCGCTGTCCGTCCCGACTCTCGTGATCGGACACGAGCAGGACGCCATCCATCCCCTGACGCACGCTAAGACCCTGGCCGGGCTCATCCCTGGAGCCAAGCTGGTCCAGATCACGCCGAAGGCAAGTGACAAGACCCGATACCTCGCCGAGTTTCGCAGAGCCCTCGACGCCTTCCTCGAAAGAGTTGCCTGAACGAAGCCGCCAAGCTCAGTTCCATTCCGTCGAGAATGGAGGGCGATCATGAGGCTCGCGGTAGTCCATGCAGCCCAACAAGCGATCTGAGGAGATGAACAAATAGATCCCCTTTGCTGCAAGTTCGGAAGCGCTAAGATTTGGCATGCTGACTGATCTTGGACACGGGCGCCACAACTGGGGGCCTCGTGACACTTGTTTCGCTAAGCGCGGCATCGGAGGCTGTCTCTGACCGGCAAGGCGCAGACGGGTAAGCATCCGACGTCGCCGGTCATTGAGGCAAGCAAGATGCGAATGGGCTGTCAGACCTATACGTGGGAGATGCTCGGCGGCGCCTGGACGGGAGGTCCCGACCAACTGCTGCAAGCCATCGCAGGTGCGGGCTACGAGGGGATCGAGATCACAGACCACATGATCGGGTACTATGCTGACGATCCCGCGGCGTTCTCGACGGCCCTCGAGCGGCATGGCCTCACCTTGGTTGCCTTGGCCTGTGCGAGCGCCAGCGGCTACACGGAGGCCTCCGCCATCCAGGCCGATCTGGCGACGGTGGAGCGCTGGCTTCGCTATCTCGGCAAGTTTCCTGGCGCCGTGCTGTCGATGGGCAGCGCTACAATCACGTCGCTAGGTGCCCGGACGGAGAAGTTTGACATTGCCGCGCGCGTCTACAACGAAGCGGCCCGGCTGGGTGCTTCAGTCGGCGTGCCGGTAGCAGTGCATCCGAGTTCGCATCAGAATACGCTGCTGCTGACCCTGGACGACTACGAGGCCCTGATGCAGCGGCTCGACCCCGAGGTCGGATGGGTGCCGGACACCGGCCACATCGTGCGGGGCGGAATGGACCTCCTCGGCACGATCGCGGCGCATCGCGCACGCATCCGCTACATCCACCTGAAGGACGTGGACGCCGCCGGACAATGGGCGCTGATGGGAACTGGAATCTGCGACATCCGAGGCGTCGTCGCGGCCGTGAATGAGGCTCCGCGCTTCAACGGCTGGATTGTCGCAGAGGAGGAGTCGGAGGAGGCCGCGCGAGACCCCGAAGCCGCGGTGCGCCGGAATCGGGATACGCTGCGGCGACTGTTAGGGGCCGCGTGACGGCATGACGTCCGGGGCTTTGGCGATGGAGGAGGACGCACGTGGCGAAGCTCGGGATCGGTGTCATTGGATGCGGCAACATTTCGATGACCTACATGCGGAATGCGACGCTGTTTCCGAGCGTCGAACTGCGCGCCTGCGCCGATCTCGATGGCGTTCTTGCCCAGCACCGCGCCGCCGAGCACGGCATCAGGGCGCTGAGCGTGGAGGATCTGCTCGCATCCGCAGATGTCGACCTGATCCTAAACCTCACGGTTCCCAACGCTCATTTCGAGGTCAGTCTCGCGGCGCTGCAGGCGGGCAAGCACGTTTTCACCGAAAAGCCCTTCGCGGTGGCGGCCGCGCAGGGCCGGACGCTTGTGGCCGAGGCACGCCGGCGGACCCTAGCGATCGGCTCGGCGCCCGACACCTTTCTCGGCGCGGCTGGCCGGCTGGCGCGCCGCCTTGTCGATGCGGGCGCCATCGGGCGTCCGGTCGCCGGCACGGCCTTCATGATGGGCCGGGGCATGGAGCACTGGCACCCGAACCCGAGGTTTTTCTACCAACCGGGCGGTGGTCCCGTCCTCGACATGGCGCCCTACTACCTCACGATGCTCGTCAGCCTGCTCGGGCCGGTCGCGCGCGTCACCGGGATAGCCGCGATTGGATCCCCCGAGCGGCTGATCACGGCCGAGGGGCCCTACAAGAACACGACTTTCACCGTCGGCACACCGACCACTGCCATGGCGGTGCTCGCTTTCGCGTCCGGCGCGGTGGTGGCACTCGGCATGAGCTGGGATGTCTTCCGGCATTCCCTGGCGCCCATCGAGATCCACGGAACCGACGGTTCCCTGAGCCTGCCCGATCCCGACACGTTTGGTGGCGAAGTCGCGCTGAGCGAGCGCGGGGCGGCTTGGCGGCGGATGGACACGAGCGGTCAGCTGAACGGGCGCATCAACTGGCCATTCGATGCGCCACGCCTCGCCAACTACCGCATGATCGGCGTTGCCGATCTCGCGGCGGCGCTGGCGGCCGGCCGGCCGCCACGCGCCTCGGGCGAACTCGCGCTGCACGTCCTCGAGGTGATGGAGGGGATCCTAGGGTCCGCAGAGCAGGGCGGGATTCCCGTCGATCTGCCGCCAGCCTCGGTCCAGCCCGCCCCGCTCGGCGAGGAGGAAGCCGCGTCCCTGCACAAGGCGTAAAGCGCGCCGCGTCCCTCAACCATCCACATCTGCCGATAACGTCACGTCCCGTCGGAGTACAGGGTCCAGTTAAGGTGCAAAAGCCTGCTATCGAGCTGCACAGGCGGCCATCGCTCCTTCGACATGGGCGAAAGCGGCCAAAACGTGCAGATTTTGAAGATCTGGTCGTCGGTGTCGTGACGTGGCGCGCAAGGGCTCTCGGATCAAGGGCGGGTGGAGCCGATTGCAGTATGACCGGCTTTGTCTAATGGACACCATCAACCGACGTGCCGCCATAGCGCTCCTAACCTCGGTCTTCGGAACCTGGTCCGGGGCGACCGTCGCACGATCCGAGTCAATCGTGGTGGGTGGCAAGGATTTCACAGAGCAGCAGATCTTGACCGAAATGACGGCCCAATACCTCGAGGCGAAGGGCGTCCGGGTGGGGCGGCGGAGTGGGCTTTCCACGCGCGGCGTTCGCATGGACCAGGAAGCGGGGCTGATCGACCTGTACTGGGAGTACACGGGCACCTCACTCGTGGTGTTCAACGGCGTCAGGGAGCCTCTGGGGCGGGAGGAGGGGTTCGATCGGGTGCGCAAACTCGACGCCTCGAAAGGCCTGGTCTGGCTCGCGCCATCCAAGGTCGAAAACTCGTACGCGCTCGCGATGAGGCGGTCCGATGCGCAGGAGGCGGGGATCTCGACGATCTCCGATGTCGCGGCGCAGATTCGGACGGGGCGACGCTTTCGCCTGGCCGTAAACACGGAATTCTTTACCCGCGCCGACGGGCTTCAACCTCTGCAGCAACTCTATCGGTTCGATGTCGAACCGCAACGCGTCGTCAGGACCGAGGCGAGTAAAATATATGAGATGCTTCGGGACGGGAGCGTCGACATGGGTCTGGTCTTCTCGACTGATGGCCGGGTTTCGGCCTTCCACTTGGTTCTGCTCGACGATGATAAGCGGTTTTTTCCGAGCTACCTGCTTGCGCCAGTCGTGCGGCAGAGCACGTTGAGCCGAAACCCCGAACTGTCTGGGATGCTCAACGCAATCTCCGCAAAGCTCGACAACGCGACCATGGCCCGCCTGAATGCCCAGGCGGATCTCGACAACAAGGCCGTCGAGGAAGTGGCCCGCAGGTTTTTGATTGATGCGGGACTCCTCTAGGCCAGACCCATCACGCTCTGCAAGGGATCAGGCGCACGGCGTGCGCTGGTACGCCGAGGCATTGCGAAGGGCGAAGGCGCCTCGGGTCTGCGGAAACAATCCTGGTAGGGGTCACTGCTTGCGACGCTGACCCCAGTGGTCGGGATTGACGATGGTCGATTGTTCGGGCGGAAGCACATCGTCAGAGCTATTTAAAACGCCTGATAGCACCTCGGAGATGGGCCTCGTGCTCGGGGCGTTCGAGGCGGTTCTGTCGCGGCCCGATGCCAAGCCTCGATCCGGGTCGGGAAGCCGGGGCGCTGGCCGTGAGTCCTGAGCGGCCTTCAGGCCGGACGGCACACGGGCCTGTGGCAGCCCTTCAGCTGCAGGCCTATGCATTGCGCCTTGCTCAAGGGAATCCAGCAAGGCTTCCAGACCTGAATTGCTCACCGAGGTCTCCGCCACGGCAGGGATGCCAGCACTGGCGAGGGTGCGAGGGTTATAAAGGTCATCGTTTGCCTCGCGCCCTACCCAGGCCGGGGGGTAAAATTTTCCTTGGGACGCTGCGTCCTGCGTCTCGACCGTGAGAAGATCGACCTTCTTGTCTCTCGATGAAATGCGGTCGAGGACAGCGGGTCTTCCGTTGAGTGCCAGCGTGACCCTGTCGATGTCCAGTCGACCGAGGCAGGTGTCCAATAAAGCTTCAGCGTGACGACGTGGGACGATGATGTCGTCCACCTCCCATGTGCCCTCAACCTCCTCCTCTAAGATCAGATGGCCGTCACTGCCGGCAAGCAAGACGTGGGTTTTGCGCTGATCGCCTCCATTGAGATACCCCTCAACCCGCCACTCACTTCCCAAAGCGCCTTGAATTAAACGCGCAACACTGGACGCGACCAAAAATCGTTGAGACGCCATCACTCACACCCTCATCCGTTGTGCGCGCTGAACGTGGCAAGCACGCCACGCGAGCAGAGAACATCGACCGTAACACGAATACGAGTAAACAGGAATAAACAGGAACAAGAGCGGCATGAAACTTCACCAGCACGCTTTAGGCTTCAGTAGAAGCGGAGGCGTTGCAACGTTGTGCTGAACCTTGCGACGGTTCAGCCATGATGTCCTGCGCCCAGCAGCACTGGCTCAATCTCAACACTTGGCTCCCGCAACCTAGCGTCGACGGGAATTACCCTTTCTTCCGGTCAGAGCCACGAGGCCGGCGGTGGGAGCCGCGCATGCCGAGCTTCCTGCGCGGCCCGTACACACCGAGTCGTTCCAAGAGGAGGGCCGTCCCGACGGTCGCGAGGACGATTATGATGGCGGCCCAAGGTTGCCCAGCGAGGGGCGCAAGAACAAGATTGTGGAGCGCGATCAACAATGCGCCCACAATCCCAACCTGTGCGGCGGTGACCAGTCCCGTGCGCGCGATCCTCATGAGAGTTTCTTTCGGCAAACTGGATGCCGGGCAGGGCTGTCCCGACAATCGCACGTCGAGGAGGCGTCTTTCAACGACAGTCTCTTTGCCCTTACACAACGCCGTCTCAGGGGCTACGCTCGGTTCGACAGACCTCATCCTTGCTCGCCGGGGTGCAGAGCGGTACGCCGAGACGGCAGTCCCGTTATTGTGAGGCCTAGACCATGGATTTGATCGCTACCCCCGCTGATGGCGCGAAGACCTGGGAGCTTGCGGACCTTTTAGGGCGGTCGGTGGGAGCGGTCGAAGAAAGAGGTCCAGCCGATTTCATGATCCGGCCCGCCGGTCCCACCCTGAGCGCGATGCCTCAAAATACGCGCGGACCATATCCCTCGCTCGATGCGGCGTTGGCCGAAATCGAGAAGCATACAAGGGGTGTCTGTCGCAGAAGCCCTGAATGATCTACGCAGCCCGCCCGTTCAGCGCCACGCGGCCCGATACACGACCACACCGTGCCGGTCATAGGGCCGATGCCAATACACCTGCCGCTGGTTCGGATAGTATGGGTGGTAGGCGGGTCGGACTATGACAGGCGCGCCGTGAGCCGGTGCATAGGCTTAGGGGGCTGGATAGCCATAGGCGTAGGCGGGAGCGTAGTACGGCGAGCCGTAGCCGTAGCCGTAGCCATAAGCTGGCGACGCGAGAGCCGACCCGATGGCGAGCCCGGCGAGGCCGGCTGCAAGTCCGGCCCCAGCGCCCCAACTACCATAACAACACCCGCCGTAATTCCCGCCCCATCCGCCATGATAGCCACCCCACCCACCGTGGTACCCGCCCCATCCCCCTCGCCATTGCGCTGAAGCTTCAGTCGGGCCGAGCGAAATCAAGGTCAGGGCTGATGCAAGCGCGATACTGCTGAGTTTTGGTATGGCGCATCTCCGCAAATAGTCTGCAGACGCAAACTGCCGAAGCGACGGCCGCTGCTATCGATGCTGCGGCTCTGCGCGTCATCGGCGCTTGTCCGCTTTGTTGATAGCCTTTGTACGCTGATGATACGTGAAGTTTAGCCCCAAGCTCATCCGTGAACAGCCTTCCTAGCGTTGCCCCGGTGGCAATCGAATGCGTCTGCCGGCACTGGCCTTATCCGGACGAGCGGCCCCGAACTCTAGGGTGTCAGCTTCACCCGCATCGCGCGCATATCTGCCACCTTGAGCCACGCCACGAGCGGCGCAGGGGTCGCCACCATCTTGGAGACGATGCGTCGGGGGGTGCCGCACCAGATGGCGTAATCCGCCATGGCGACCGTCCCCAAGGCGTTAGGCCCCTCGGCCGAGAACGCGCTGTGCACACCGATGCTGGCCTCGCGCGAAGCCGTTCGCTTCACGCCAGCGGCGAAGACATTGAAACAGCTGCTCGCACACATGTGCGCGACGTAAGTATCGAGCCGATCTCGCCGGACGATCTCGGCGATAGTGAGCGCCTCAAGCACGAGACCGCCCGGAGAGTCCAGCGTCACCAGTTCGGCGGGCCGGTGTTCTCGTCGCAAGGTTTCGAGCAGGTCGGCGAAACGCTTTCCGTCATCGAAATCGATCTTGCCCTCGATGATGACGGTCGAGGTCACGTGCCCCGCCGGGTATTCGACCCGCAGACTGGCTGCCGAGGACTGGCTTGCCGATATCACCGCATACGCCGCACCCAGAACCACCCCGAAGCGCATGAGTAATGCCCCCTCATGTTCGTCAAGTGAGTTGGTTAGACGCGCTCAAGCTTCAGCGTCACCGGCGCCTCGATTCACTCGAGCCGGCGATGCTGGGCTCGCGCCCCCTCGTTTTAGTGGCTCTCGAATGTACTTAAGTGCATGTGCGATTACCACCGACACACCGGTGTCGCTTAGGCCCTATAACTTGCGATCAATCCTTCGAGGTCGAGCTTCTTCCTCGCCAAGATGACGTGGCCGTCAGCATCGCGGGGCCATTCGTCCACCGTGCGATCCCGATAGAGTTCCACGCCGTTCTGATCCGGGTCTTTGAGATAGAGCGCCTCGCTTACGCCGTGGTCCGACGCCCCGTCGAGTGGGATGCCAGCCGATTGAATCCGTCGAAGCGCGTCCGCCAAGGCAGCTCGCGACGGATACAGGATGGCCATATGGTACAGTCCCGTGCTGCCGGGAGGCGGGGGTGACCCACCCAAACTCTCCCACGTGTTCAGGCCGATGTGGTGATGATAGCCGCCTGCGGCGATGAACGCCGCTCGGTCACCAGAACGCGCCATCACCTCAAATCCGAGCACACCACAATAGAAGGCCAGCGCCCTGTCGAGGTCCGCGACTTTGAGGTGAACGTGTCCAATCCTGACCCCCGCATCGACAGGCTGCGCAGGTTGCCGTTCGTCAGGGATGGAACGCAGAGGCTCGGCGGTCATGGTGGCCATCCTTCGTGAGTGAGAGAGGCTGCATCGGCTAGCAACTGATTGTAAGTTCACCAGCAGGCGTGTTTGAAGCTTTCATTGCATTGTGGCGGGCAGTGCGGGAGCCGAACAGGTCCCCTGATGAGCGGTGCGCCTCAGGGTGGGCAGGCTTTGCCTAAGGCGATCTCGGCACAGGGGACTGACATGCGCCGACGTTTTCTCAGCACAGAACAGCCGATGATCGAAAGGTTCGGCGATCCATTCCGGCCTCTGGAGCCGGACTGCAGTGTCCTGCAATTCGATCAGCCGCTCTCCGAGCTTCAACTACGGCAAGCTGGACGACTGATCGCGAGCCGCCCCGACGTCGAACTCTACGTTTACGGACGAGCCAGCAAGGACCTGAACTTCTTGGAGCACTTTTCCGATGTCGAGCGGCTGCATGTCGCCCTGTACGATCTGGAGGATATCTCCGGGATTGGCCATCTTCAGCGGCTGCGCGCGTTCACCTTCGGCGAAACGCGGCGGAAGTTCTCCTTGCGCGTGCTGCAGTCTTTCTCCGGCCTTGAGCACCTGTTCCTCGTGCATCACGCGACCGATCTCGACGTCCTCCAGCACATGCGGAGCTTGCGCAGCCTCGGGCTGAGTGGCCTTACCTTGCCAGATTTGGCTTGGCTCACGTCCTTTGCCAGCCTCAGAAAGCTCTCGATCCTGCTGGGCGGGACAAGGAACCTCGACGCACTGGCCGACCTTCCCGTTCTGGACGAACTCTTCCTCGTGCGGATCACGAAACTCGCCTGTCGGGCGACCTGAGAAATTGACCCCCTTCCGACGCGAGGAACTGACCCCCTCGGGCTGACGAGGAGGGACCGAATGGACATCGAGGATTCTGCTCAATCTGCTTCGCTCATTGGGGCGAACC
>JAESFS010000077.1_pt1 | contig 66132 bp, 56 predicted proteins | sample 9269441 | NCBI WGS metagenome assembly JAESFS01 (sample SAMN14502548, study PRJNA617105) | algae metagenome | isolation source: Scytolyngbya sp. HA4215-MV1 and co-occurring heterotrophs from sample from... | place: USA: Laie Falls, Oahu, Hawaii | collected 2010-08-22
GCCTCACGCCGCCCATGGCGGACAACCACCCGCCATGGTCTACTTCAACGGTATCGAAACCGATCAGCAGGCCCGCAGAGTAGCTTAAACCAACCGGGAATCTGTCCAAGGATTGGGGAGTGGCTCACCGGTGAACTGCGCGATGCGCTGAAGCGCCAGGCGCAGTCGCTGGGCCTTGCCGATCGCATCGACTGGCGCGGCGGGCAGGCGCAGGACGCCGTCATCGCCGCCATGCGCGAGGCCGACCTGTTCGTGCTGCCCTGCACAGAGGGCGACAAGGGCGATCGCGACGGCCTGCCCAACGTGATCATGGAGGCCGCGACCCAGGCGCTCCCGCTGCTCTCGACACGCTTCGCGGGGGTACCCGAATTCATCACGGACGGCCGCGAGGGGCTGCTCGTCCCACCTGCCGATCCAGCCTCCCTCGCCGCAGCGATGGAACGGCTGATGCGCGATCCGCACTTGCGCAGCCGCCTGGGAAGCGCCGCCGCCGAGCGGGTCCGTACGGGGTTCTCGTTCGGGGCGGGCGTCATCGCCGTGCGCGAGCGCCTGGCCGAAGCGATCGGCCAGGCGGGAGACGCCATCGAGACGGCGACCGCAGGGGCGGCGTGATGCGCGTGCTGTTCCACGCGCCGATGAAGGCGCACGATCACCCCGATCCATCGGGGGACCGGGAGATGGCGCGGCTCCTCCTCGCCGCGCTGGAGCGGGCGGGGTGCGACGTCGAGATCGCCTCCCGGCTGCGCATGCACGACCGGTCCGGAGACGCCGGCCTCACTCGTTCCCTCGCTGCGCAGGCGCGCTTGGAGGCGGACGCCCTCGTGGAGAGCATTCGCCGGAGGCCGCCGCCGGAGCGCCCGCAGGCCTTCTTCACGTACCATGTCCACTACAAGGCGCCGGACGTCATCGGCCCCGCCGTATCCGCCGCGCTGGGCATTCCCTACATCATCGCGGAGGGCTCGCGCGCGCCCAAGCGCGCCGGCGGCCCCTGGGCCGAGGGCCACCGGCTCGCCGAGGCCGCCCTCGAGGCGGCCCAATGCGTCCTGGTGCTGAACGAGCGCGACCGCGAGGTGCTGGAGCGCTTGGCTCCTCCCGGCCAGAGGCTCCTGTCGCTGCCGCCCTTCATCGACCCGGAGGCGTGGCCGGAACTGCGGAACCGCCGCATCGGGCGTCAGGCCGGCGGTCCCGTTCGGCTGCTCACCGTGGCGATGATGCGCGAGGGAGACAAGCTCGCTTCGTATCGCATGCTGGCGGATGCGTTGGCGCGATTACCCTCCGCGATGCGCTGGACGCTCGATGTCGTGGGCGACGGGCCAGCAGCCGAAAACGTACACGCCGCCTTCCGGCAGTTCTCAAACAACATCAATTGGTGTAATCGCATCGATCAACGTTCGAGGCTTTGCGAACTGTACGCAGAGTCTGACCTGCTGATCTGGCCGGCTGTGAACGAGGCGTATGGCATGATCTTCCTCGAAGCGGCGCTGCAAGGCTGCCCTTCCCTGGCTGGACGATATGGCGGCGTGCCGGGCGTCGTCCTGGATGGCGTTTCGGGGATCCTCACGCCAGGCGGAGACGCAGAGGCTTTCGCCCGGGAACTCGCCCGCCTGATCGCTCACCGCGACGAGCTCGGGTCCCTCGGCCGCGGCGCAGCCACGTTCGTACGGACGCAGCGCACGCTCCCCCTCGCCGCCGACGCGCTGCGCGCAGTGCTGGCGGATCTGATCTCCAGCCACGGAATCGCCGCCGAATGAGCGGCTCGGCAGCACCGTCCCTGAGCCTTGTCGCGGAGCAGCCAGGCTCGATCCTGATCGTGGTCACGCACCTGCTCGGCATCGGCCACCTGTCGCGCGCGGCGGCGATCGGCCGGGCGCTGGCGCAGGCCGGGCACAGCGTGACGCTGGTGAGCGGCGGCCGTCCAGCGGCGCTGGTCGACACCGCTGCGCTCGACTTCGTCCAGCTCTCTCCGGTCCACTGCTTGGGCACGGATTTCCGGACGCTGCTCGGGAGCGACGGACTGCCGATCTCGGCCGAGGCGCTCGCCTCCCGCAAGCGCGACCTGCTGGCGACGCTCGAACGGTCCGCCCCCGACCTCATCCTGACGGAGCTTTTCCCGTTCGGCCGGCGCCAACTTGCGGGCGAATTCATGGCTCTGCTGGATGCGGCGCGCGCGCGCCGGCCGCGGCCTCTCGTCCTCGCTTCCGTGCGGGACGTCCTGAACCCGCCGTCGAAGCCCGTTCGCGCCGACGAAGCCCTGGCGGTGCTCGGCCGCTACTACGACCGGGTGCTCGTACACGGCGATCCCATGGTGACGCGGCTGTGGGATTCGTGGCCCGTCGGCTACGCCCTGGCGGACCGGCTGGTCGACACGGGCCTGATCTGCGACGCTGCGCCATTGCGCCGCCCCGCCCCGCCCGATGAGGACCCTCTCGCCGATGGTCGCATCGTGGTTTCGGGCGGAGGCAGCGCCGCGGGACTGCCACTCTATCGCGCGGCGATCGAGGCGGCGGCGCTGCTGCCAGAGGCGACGAACTGGCTGGTGCTGGTGGGGCCCGGCGTTCCGGAAGCCGAATTCGACCGGCTGCGCTCCGCGGCTCGGGAACTCACGGCCACCGACGCCCGACGGGTCGCCGTCGAGCGGGCCAGGCCGGACTTCCCCACCCTGCTCGCGAACGCCGCGGCGTCGGTCAGCCAGGCCGGGTACAATACCATGGTCGACGTGACGCTGGCCCGCGTGCGCTCCGTCGTCGTGCCCTTCGAGGAGGGCGGCGAGGCGGAGCAGCGGCTGCGCGCCGAGAGGCTCAGCGAGGTCGGCCTCGTCGAATGCCTGCCCCAGGCGGAGCTCACGCCGGCCCGTCTCGCCGAGGCGGTGGGCCGCAGCCTGCAGCGCCCGCGCCCGGATTTCGCGGGCTCGGGCCGGCCTGTGTTCGGGCGGCCGCAACTCGACCTGTCGGGGCTGCCGACAACCGTTTCGGCGGTGGCAGACGCGCTCAGGCGCGCCCGGGCCAGGGAGGCCGCGCTGGCGCGGTGCGAGGCGGCCCTCGCGCGCATGGGCGCGGCCGGCCGATTTCTCGACGTGTGGTGGCGCGACGACGACGCCGTCGCCCTCACCCCGGCGCTCGACCGGCTGCTGGATCTCTCATCGTCCCTGAACGTGCCGATCTCGCTCGCGGTCGTCCCCGCGAAGGTGGAGCAAAGCCTCGCGGACGTGATCGCGTTCCGGCCGCTCGTCAGCATCCTCCAGCACGGCTGGGCCCACGTGAACCATGCACCCGAGGGCCAGAAGAAGATCGAGCTCGGGGCGGCCCCCGTCGCCATGACTCTCGCGGAGATCGAGACCGGGCTGCGCAGGCTGCACAAGCGTTTTCCGGGGCGCTTCCTCCCCGTCCTCGTGCCGCCCTGGAACCGCATAGACCCTGAGCTCATTCCATTATTGCCGGATATCGGATTCAGCGGGCTGTCGACATCCAAGCCGCGCGCCGCCGCCGAGCCCGCTCCGGGCCTTGTCGCTGTGAATACCCACTGCGACCCGATTGCGTGGCGGGCTGGAGGCGGCCTGCGCGAGGAAGCGGAGATCTGGGCGGACCTCGCCGCCCACGTGGAAGCCAAGCTCGACGAGAGCATCGATCCGCGGGAGCCGATGGGCCTGCTGACGCACCATCTGGTCCATGACGAGTGGACCTGGCGCTTCGTCGAGGACATCATCGGGATGCTCGCCGGCCATCCGTCTGTGCGCTGGCGCACGGCGGCTGCCGTGTTCAAGCCGTAAAGGGAATCGACAGCCCCGGCCAAGGCCCCGGTACGCGAATCCTGATCCGGCCCGTAAAGATCGCGGTCTGATCGATTTGTGATATCAGCGGTCATAAAGCCGCGCTAAACAGGGGCAACAGGGGAAGTCACATGGACCTAGGGAGGATGGACGCGAAAGCGGCGACCCCCCTCGTCAGCATCCGCGATCTCGCGGTCGATTTTGACGGGGATGCGGGCGTCGTGCACGCCGTGCGCGGCGTGTCGTTCGACGTCCACGCCGGCCGCACGCTAGCGGTCGTGGGCGAATCCGGGTCCGGCAAATCCGTCACGGCGAACGCTCTGCTGCGTATCCTGCCCAAGCGCGGACGCATCATCCGCGGCTCCATGCTGTTCAACGATCCCCTGTCCGGATCGCCCGTCGACGTCGTCACGATGGACGCGGCGAGCGAGGAGATGCGCGGCCTGCGCGGCGCGCGCATGGCCATGATCTTCCAGGAGCCGATGACGTCGCTCTCCCCGCTGCACACGGTGGGAGACCAGATCACCGAAGCGCTGATGATCCATTCCGACGTCGACCAGGCCCAGGCCGACAAGTCGGCGATGGCGGTGTTCGACCGCGTCGGCTTCCGCGACCCCAAGCGGATGCTCACCACCTACCCCTTCGAGCTGTCCGGCGGCATGCGCCAGCGGGCGATGATCGCCATGGCGCTGATCTGCAAGCCCGCCCTGCTGATCGCCGACGAACCGACCACGGCGCTCGACGTGACGACGCAGGCGCAGATCCTGGCGCTCATCAAGGAGCTGCAGCAGGAAACCCGGATGGGCGTCCTGCTGATCACCCACGACCTCGGCGTGGTCGCCAATATGGCCGACGACGTGGTCGTCATGTACCGCGGCGAGGTGATGGAGCGCGGCACGCGCGACGACATCTTCCGCCGGCCGCAGCATCCCTACCTCAGCGCGCTGATGCGCGCGGTGCCGCGCTTCGACATGCCGCCCGGCGAGAGGCTGACGCCCGTCCGCGAGATCACCGTCGACGCCGGCCTCGCCAACAAGGCGACCGACCACGCGCCCGTGGATCTCAGCCGGACGGTCCTGGAGATCACGGACGTCTGCAAGACATTCACGCTGCGCTCGGGCGCCTTCTTCGGAAAGAGCGAGCGGATCACGGCGCTCTCGAACATCAACCTTTCCATCCCCGCCGGCACCACGGTGGGACTGGTCGGCGAGTCCGGCTCCGGCAAGACCACGCTCTCGAAGATCATCATGCGGGCGATGAAGCCCGACAGCGGCTCCATCTGCTTCGACGATGGCAAGGGCCCGCGCGACGTGTTCAAGCTCGGTGGCTCCGAGTTGAAGGCCTACCGGCGCGCGGTGCAGTTCGTTTTCCAGGATCCCTTCTCCAGCCTCGACCCGCGGATGACCGTCTACGACATCCTGGCCGAGCCGCTGCGGATCCACGAGATCGGCACGGAAAAGGACCGCTTCCTGCGGGTGAAGGATCTCCTGGCGCTCGTCGGCCTCGACCAGCGCTCCATGCGGCGCTACCCGCACTCGTTCTCGGGCGGCCAGCGCCAGCGCATCGGGCTGGCGCGCGCTTTGGCGCTCAACCCCTCCGTGATCCTCTGCGACGAGCCGACGTCGGCCCTCGACGTCTCGGTGCAGGCCCAGATCCTGAACCTGCTCAAGGATCTCCAGAACGCGCTGGGGCTGTCCTATCTCTTCGTCTCACACAATCTCGCCGTCGTCGACTACATGGCCAGCGAGATCGCCGTCATGTGCCGGGGCGTCATCGTGGAGCAGGCGCCGCGCGCCAGCCTTTTCCGGAACCCGCTGCACCCCTACACGCAGGCGCTGCTCGCCGCCGTGCCGACCCCCGACCTCGACCATCCACTCGATTTCGAGCGGGTCACCGGCGCCGGGTTCTCGGATCCCTCAGCCTGGCCGGCGCCCTTCACGATCGCGCCGGGCCAGCCGCGGCCCACCGCCGTCGAAGTGTCGCCACGCCACTTCGTATGCATGGCGCCCTCGGCCGCCCAGCCGTTGAAAGTCGCATCATGAACCTCCATCGCTCCGAGGCCTGAGGTCCGCCATGCCGAAGCTGACGCGCCGGACTGCCCTGATCGCCACGCTGGCCAGCATCGCCATGCCGCGCTCCCTGGCTCTGGCGGCCGGGCTCGAGTTCCAGGAAGCGCCGATGCTCAAGGAGCGCGTCGCGAAAGGCGAGCTGCCGCCCCTGGCGGAGAGGCTGCCCCAGACGCCGCTGGTCTCGGACTTTGCAAGCCGCAAGAGGGTGGCGGGCCAATATGGCGGAGAGGTGCGCACGCTGGTCAGCAAGGCGCGCGACCTGCGCTACATCTCGGCGAACTCCTATACCCGGCTGGTCGGCTACGACGAGAAGCTCGACCTGCAGCCCGACCTCGCGGAGAAGATCGACGTCGAGGAAAACCGGATCTTCACGTTCACGCTGCGCAAGGGCCACAAGTGGTCCGACGGCCATCCCTTCACGACCGAGGACTTCCGCTATTTCTGGGAGGACGTCGCGCTCAACAAGGAACTGAGCCCATCCGGCCCGTCCGAAACCTTCATCGTCGACGGCAAGCCTGCCAAGGTCGAGATCCTGGACGAGCTGCGCGTCCGCTACACCTGGACGAAGCCGAACCCGCGGTTCCTGCCCTCGCTGGCGCTGCCCCGCCCCCTCACTGTGTTCCAGCCGGCGCACTTCATGCGCCAGTACCATCGCAAGTACCGGGACAAGAACGAACTCGACCAGCTCGCGACCAAGGCGAAGCTGAAATCGTGGGCCACCCTGCACAACCGCATGGATGACGCCTACGACAACTCGAATCCCGCCCTGCCGACGCTGGCGCCCTGGCGCGTGGTGACGGAATCTCCGGCCACCCGCTATCTCTTCGAGCGCAACCCCTACTTCCACCGGGTCGACCCCGAGGGCCGGCAGCTTCCCTATATCGACCGCCTCCTCGTCGACATCGCGGCGGCCGGGCTGTTCGCGGCCAAGGCGAATGCGGGCGAGGTGGATCTGCTGTCGCGCGGGCTGTCCATGAACGACGCCCCTGTGCTGAAGGAAGGGGAGGCCTCGCACAACTACAGCACGATGCTCTGGACCTTCGCCCGAGGCACCGCCTACGGCTTCTATCCCAACCTGAACTGCAACGACCCGGTCTGGCGCGAGCTCAACCGCGATGTGCGCTACCGCAAGGCGCTGTCGGCCGCCATCGACCGGCACATCATCAACAACGCCCTCTTGTTCGGCCTCGGCAAGGAAGGCAACAACACGGTGATGCCGGAGAGCCCGCTCTTCGAGGAGACCTACCGCACCACCAACGCGACCTACGACATCGATCTCGCCAACCGGCTTCTCGACGAGATCGGCCTGACGGAACGGGACTCCGCGGGCATCCGGAAGCTCAAGGACGGCCGCATTCTCGAGATCGTCGTCGAGGTGGACGGCGAGAGCAGCGACGTGGTCGACGCCCTGCAGCTCGTGACGGAGATGTGGCGCGACGCGGGGATCAAGCTGTTCGTCAAGCCGCAGGACCGAACCATCCTGCGCCAGCGCTCCTACTCCGGCCAGACGGTGATGGTCGCCTCCCCCGGGCTCGACAACGCAGTGCCGACGGCCCTGATGCCGCCGACGGAGCTCGCCCCTGTGCGGCAGGAGCACTTCTCCTGGCCGAAATGGGGCCAGTATTTCGAGACGCAGGGCAAGAACGGCGAGCAGCCGGACATGCCGGAGGCGCAGAAGCTGATCGCCCTCTACAAGGGCTGGCTGGCCACGGCCGACGTCGAGGAGGCCGCGCGGATCTGGGACGACATGCTGGAGCTGCATGCCCAGAACCAGTGGAGCATCGGCACGGTTTCCGGCGAGCTGCAGCCGATCGTGATCAACAAACGCCTGCAGAACGTGCCCGAGACCGGCCTTTTCTCCTGGGAGCCGACGTCTCTCATGGGCATCTACCGCGTCGACGAATTCTTTCTGAGATCGTGAACCGACATGACGATGGTCATCTACCTCTTGCGCCGCTCCGTGACGATGCTGCTGACGCTGCTCGCCATCTCGGCGCTGGTGTTCCTGATCATCAAGTTGCCGCCGGGTGACTTCCTGACCAACCAGATCGCCGAGCTGCAGGCGCAGGGCGATCCCTCGGCCGCCGCGAAGGCCGAGTTCCTGCGCACGCAATACGGCCTCGACCGGCCCGTGTGGGAGCAGTACCTGGCGTGGATCGGCCTGATGCCCGGTCCCAACGGTCTTTCGGGCCTCCTGCAGGGCGATTGGGGCTGGTCCTTCGAGTTCCAGCGACCGGTCAACGAGGTCGTCGGCGGCGCGCTCGGCCTCACCATCCTCGTCAACATCGCGACCGTGATCTTCATCCACCTCGTGGCGATCCCGATCGCGATCTACTCCGCGACGCGGCAGTATTCGGTCGGCGACTACGCCGCCACGCTGATCGGCTATATCGGGCTCGCGACGCCGAACTTCCTGCTGGCGCTGATCCTGCTGTTCTACCTGAACCGGTGGTTCGGCGTGTCGATCGGCGGCATGATGGACGCCAAGTACGCCAATGCGCCGATGTCGTGGGACAAGGTGCAGTCCATAGGCTCGCACCTGATCGCCCCCGTCGTGGTCATCGGCCTCTCCGGCACCGCGGCCATGATCCGGCGCATGCGCGCCAACCTGCTCGACGAATTGCAGAAGCAGTACACCGTGACGGCCAGGGCCAAGGGCATGAAGCCGCTTCCGGCCCTGCTGAAGTACCCGTTCCGGATGTCGATGAACCCGTTCGTCGCCGACATCGGCAACCTCTTGCCGCACCTCGTGTCCGGATCCGTGCTGGTCTCGCTGGTGCTGAGCCTGCCGACGGTCGGGCCCGTGCTTCTCCAGGCGCTGAAGCAGCAGGACCAGTTCCTGGCCGGCTTCATCCTGATGTTCGTCGCCGTGCTGACCGTGGTCGGCATGCTCATCTCCGACCTGATGCTGGCTGTGCTCGATCCGCGCATCCGCTTCGGCAAGCGCGGGTGAAAGCGTGGCAGGAAACGAGACCATGACCGCGCTGACGCACGATCCGCTGGCCCCCGGCCACTACGTCAACCCCGCCCCCTTCAACCCGAAGGTGGCCGAGGAGCTGACGGCCGCGGAGGACCGCTTCTACCGGGCTTCGTCGCTCACGCTCATCTGGTGGAAGTTCAAGCGCCATCGCGTGGCGCTTGCCTCGGCGATTTTCCTCGGCGTCCTGTATCTCTCGCTGCCCTTCGTCGAGGTGATCGCGCCCTACGGCATCGCGCAGCGGAACGGCGACCATCTCTCCGCCCCGCCGCAGGGCGTGCACCTGTTCCACGAAGGCCGCTTCGAGGGTCCGTTCGTCTATCCCTACGCGTTCCGCTTCAACAAGCAGACGTTCCAGCGCGAATACGTGGTGGACCGCAGCAAGCCGCAGCATCTGCGCTTCTTCTGTCAGGGCCAGCCCTACGAGTTCTGGGGCATGACGCAGGCGCATTTCCACCTCGTCTGCCCGCCGGAGGGCGGGACGTTCTTCCTCGTCGGCACGGACAAGCTGGGGCGCGACCTGTTCTCGCGCATCACTTACGGCGCGCGCATCTCGCTCACCGTGGGCATCATGGGCATCGCGGTGTCGTTCGTAATCGGGCTCACGCTCGGCGGCCTCGCGGGCTACATGGGTGGTTGGGTGGACGCCGCAGTGCAGCGCACCATCGAAATCCTGCGCTCGCTTCCGGAGTTGCCGCTGTGGCTGGCGCTCTCTGCCGCCCTGCCCGCCAACTGGAGCCCGGTCATCGTGTTCTTCGCGATCACGCTGATCCTGGGGCTGCTGGACTGGCCGGGGCTGGCGCGCGCGGTCAGATCCAAGCTGCTGTCGCTGCGCGAGGAGGATTTCGTCCGGGCCGCCGAACTCATGGGCGCTTCCCGCGGGCGCATCATCGTGCACCACCTCGTGCCGAACTTCATGAGCCACCTCATCGCCAGCGCGACGCTGTCGATCCCCTCGATGATCCTGGGCGAGACGGCGCTGTCCTTCCTCGGCCTGGGGCTTCGTCCGCCCGTGACAAGCTGGGGCGTTCTTCTCAACGAGGCGCAGAACCTCGCTGCAGTGAACCTCTACCCATGGCTGCTGGCGCCCATGGTGCCGGTGATCCTCGTCGTGCTCGCCTTCAACTTCATGGGCGACGGATTGAGGGACGCGGCGGACCCATACAGCTGACGGGACGGCCTCCAGCGTCCTTTACCTCAGGGCCGGGCCGGAACGGCGCCCGGCCGCACCCATGGTCCTCATCCTGAGGAAGCCGCGAAGCGGCTGTCTCGAAGGACCGCCACTGGTTTGGCTCTCCCTTTGCTCCCGCCGCTCGCCGTGCTCCGAGACACCCCGGATTTCATCCGGGGCTCCTCAGCATGAGGGCTGTGGCGGGCTCCCAACCGCTGCCCAGGGAGTTTCCGGCCGGGTCCTCCGGTGCGGGCCACTGGCGGCTACGGATCTACAGCAGGTTCCGTTCGAAGACCGGCGTGACATCCTCGTTCCACGGTCCGCGATAGAGCTCCAGCAGTTCCTCGGCAGCCGTGCGGTTGTGCTGCGCGAGCACATGCAGGGGCCCGAGGTGCCGCGTCTCGTCGCGGCCCTGCGCATCGAGGAAGCCCCGGCGGCGCAGGCCTTCGTGCGACAATTCGAGCACCTCGAGCGCGATGTCCCGCACCGTGCGCTGGCGGAAGCGGGCGTGCAGCCCCTCGCGGGGCACAGCGTCGCGCAGCGCCTGCCGCTCCTGCTCCGTCCAGTCGGCGACGAGGGCGGCGGCGCTGTCGAGCACGCCGGGATCGTAGAGCAGGCCGACCCACAGCGCGGGCAAGGCCTTCAGCATCGGCAGGGGGCCGGCGTCGGCGCCGCGCATCTCGAGGTAGCGCTTCAGACGGACCTCGGGGAACAGCGTGGAGAGGTGGTTCGCCCAGTCCGAAATCGTCGCCCGCTCGCCCGGAAGCTGCGGCAGCTTTCCGGCCAGCAGGTCGCGGAAGGACGCTCCGGCCACGTCGTGGTAGTGATCGCCGCGCTTGACGAAATACATGGGCACGTCGAGCGCCCAGTCCGTGTACCGCTCGAAGCCCATGCCGGGCTCGAACGCGAAGGGGATCATGCCGGAGCGCTGGTTGTCGGTGTCGCGCCAGATCTCGGACCGCGCGGACAGGAACCCGTTGGGCCGGCCCTCGGTGAACGGCGAATTGGCGAACAGCGCCGTGGCGACCGGCTGCAGCGCGAGGGACACGCGCAGCTTCTTGACCATGTCGGCCTCGCTGGCGAAGTCGAGGTTCACCTGCACGGTGCAGGTCCGGAACATCATGTCGAGGCCGCGGCTGCCCACCTTCGGCATGTAGCGCGCCATGATGCCGTAGCGCTGCTTCGGCATCACCGGCGTTTCCGCCAGGGTCCATGTCGGGCTGTGGCCGAGCCCCAGGAACTTGACGCCCAGCGGCCCCGAGACGCTGTTCACGGCGTCGAGATGGGCCAGGAGTTCGCTCTCGTTCTCGTGCAGCGTTTGCAGCGGCGCACCGGAAAGCTCGAACTGCCCGCCGGGCTCCAGTGAAATCGCGCCGCCGCCGTTGGGATCGAAGAGGCCGATGATGTGCTCGCCGTCGAGGATCGGCTCCCAGCCGATGCGCCGGCTCATGCCGTCGAGGATGGCCTTGATGCCCCGCAGCCCCTCATAGGGAACGGGGGCGAGATCGTGCTCGTAGAACCCGAACTTCTCGTGCTCCGTCCCGATCCGGAACTCTTCCGGCGGTTTGCAGCCCGCATCGAACCAGGCGACGAGTTCGTCGCGGCTTTCGATGGGAGTCGGGTCTGACTGGTCACGGGCCATCGCAGGTCCTTTTCGAGCCCGCCTGCCCGACGGGACGCAAGACATAGAACTCGCCATGCGGGCTGGCAATCTCAACCCGCCTTGCAATGGCGCAAGCTGTCACCGCTGCAAGCGGTCCGGCTGCCGCAAGCGGCGTCACCCCGCCTCGCCGCTGTCCGCCCAGTCGCCAAGGGTCGCCTGGACGAGGGCAAGGCTGGCCACGGCCGCGGTGTCGGCGCGCAGGATGCGAGGCCCGAGCGACAGGCGAACGACATGGGGAAGCCGCAGCAGCATCATTCGTTCCGGCTCCGAGAACCCGCCTTCCGGCCCGATCAGGATCGCCATCTTTCCCCGCGGCTGCGCCCGAAGGGCGTTCACGGGATCGCGGACAGGGGCGTCTTCGTCACAGAAGACGAGGCGGCGGTCCGCCTCCCACTCCCCCGCGAGCCTGTCGAGGCGCCGCTCGGGCAGGATCTCCGGCACGGCCAGAATCCCGCACTGTTCGGCCGCTTCGATGGCGTTGGCGCGCATCCGCTCTGCGTTGATGCGGGTGACCTGCGTGTGCTGGGTGATGACGGGGCCAATGGCGCCGGCCCCCATCTCCACCGCCTTCTGGATCAGGTAGTCCAGCCGGGCGTGCTTCAGCGGCGCGAACAGGAACTGGAGGTCCGGCTGCGCCGGCTGGGGACGCAGCTGCTCCTCGGGCGCGAGCACGGCCGCCTTCTTGGAGAGAAGCCTGACCCGCGTCCGCCACTCGCCGTCGCGCCCGTTGAAGGCCAGCACGATTCCGCCCTCGGCCAGGCGCAGGACGTTCAGCAGGTAGTGCGACTGCTCGCGTTCGAGCGCGACGTCCGCCCCGGCCGCCAAAGCGGATGCGACGAAAAGCCTGGGCGAGCGGAAATCATAGGCCGGCACGGACCGAACTCCTCCAAGACGTCGTCTTGCGAACGCCCCTCTGTTTAGGATCGATACGCTCCCGGCGAAACAGTCTCACGCGAATGCCGCGCAGAACCTTCGAAGCAGCCGGATTTCAGCCGTTTTTAGCGTGGAATGTCCGCGCCCGTCAGCGGGGCGCGATTGCGAAGCAGCCGCGCATGCTGGTATGCACAACCGCGCAGCAACAGAACAGGGAATGGTCGTGGTCACCAATTCTGCCGCAAGGAGCGCCGCAAGGGCGGCTCGCTTCTCAGCGCTGCTCATGATGGCCCTGACGAGCATCGCTTGCAGCCAAGTGTTCTTCAGCAGCAAGGCGTCAGCGCAGCAGTCGGAATGCCAGAAGCTGGGTTCGCTGATGCAGACGCGCGGGGGGCTGCTCGCCAAGATCCAGAACTTCCAGAAGAAGAAGCCGACCGCGCCCGTCGCCTGCGCGGCCTTCGGTGAGCTGGCCTCCAACACCGACAAGGTCATCGCCGAGCTCGAGACAAATGGTGCGTGGTGCCACGCTCCCGCCGAAGCATTGCCCGGAATGCAGGCGCAGAAGACGCAGATCGCGACCGCCCGCAGCAACGCCTGCAACGTCGCGGCCCAGCAGAAAAAGATGGAGCAGCAGCAGGCCAAGCAGCAGCAGCTTCAGCAGAAGCAGGGCGGCGGGCCCATCGGCGGCGGCGGCGACGTGCTCGGCGGTTCGATCAAGGTGCCGCAAGGCGCTCTGTGAGCGCCGCGCCCGAACTCGGCGGGGCTCCCGTCCCCGATGCGCCGGCCGGCAACGCCGTCGACCGCTTCGCTCCCGTTTCCTGGCGCCCTTTCCTTCGCCTCGCCCGCATCGACCGGCCGATCGGCTGGTGGCTCCTGCTCCTGCCCTGCTGGTGGTCGACGGCCCTCGCGTCGGTCGTGGCCGGACACGGCGCGCCGTCCCTGGTGACGCTCGGCCTGTTCATGGTCGGCGCCATCGCCATGCGCGGGGCCGGCTCGACCTATAACGACATCGTCGACCGCGACCTCGACAGGCGGGTGGAGCGTACGCGCTCGCGGCCCATTCCCTCGGGCCAGGTTTCGGCGCGGGATGCGGCGCTGTTCGTGGCGGGGCAATGCCTCGTCGGGCTGGCGGTGCTGCTCACCTTCAATCCCTTCGCCATCGTGCTCGGCTTCTGCTCGCTGGGGTTCGTAGCGGCCTATCCCTTCATGAAGCGGATCACGTCCTGGCCGCAGGCCGTGCTGGGGCTCGCCTTCTCGTGGGGCGCGCTGATGGGCTGGGCCGTCACCTTCGGCAGCCTCGGAACGCCCGCCGTCCTCCTCTACGCCGCCGCGATCTTCTGGACCATGGGCTACGACACGATCTACGCCGTCCAGGACATCGAGGACGACGCCATCGCCGGCATCAAGTCCACCGCGCTGATGTTCGGCGAGCGTACGCAGAGGGCCGTCGCGGCCTTTTATGGCGTCGCACTCGTCCTGGCCGCCCTCGCCCTCCTCGCAGCGGGAGTCGGGGCGCTCTCATGGCTGGGGTGGGCCGCCTTCGCCGGTCATCTCGGCTGGCAGGTGAGCCGGATTTCCATCAGGGACGGGGCCGGCGCGCTCAAGCTGTTCCGCTCGAACCGCGACGCCGGGCTGCTGCTGTTCCTGGGACTGGCGCTGGACGCGCTCGCAAGGACGCCCTGACGTCTCAGCTCACCGTCTGAAAGTCGACGCCGCGCACCATCACCGGCCGCTCCGGCAGGCGGCTCGCCTTGCGCCTGCACAGAAAGCGCGGGCGGCGCTTGGTGATCGCCGCGCAACGCCGCCGCAGGTGGAGCGCGCCGAGTTGCACGAGGCCGACCTGCTGGCGGGCCTCGACGACGGTCTGGTCGGGCATCTGGATGAGCAGCGGCTGCCCGAGCTGGGCGGCGAGGGTCCGCCATTCGGCGATCACCGCCTGATCGTCGGACGTGTAGCGCAGCTGGATCTCGGGCTCGCCTTCACCGAACACGAGCGCGACCTCGAACGCCGTCTCGCCCTCGGCTCCATCGGGAACCACGCGGAACAGCACTCCGTGCCCGCCGCGAGCGACCGTTTCCACAGCGGCGCGGGGACCCATCGCGAGACGAACCGTCGAAACGCCGACGATCGTCGTGTGTCGTGTCCTGTCCATCATGACTCCGCCATACAGCTCGCCCAGTTTCCGCCTTGGGCGGTTCTTGGGAGGACGAACTCGTGTCCTGTATGGGGTGAGGCTAGGCTCGTGGCGGGCCAGGAACGGCTAACGGGGCTGGTTAATTCGCCATTAGGCCGGAGTAAATGCCTGTTTTCCTTGACACAACCTTGAGGCAGAGCCTCAAAAGCCCTCACTTGTCGCAGCGCAGCATAGGGGCTAGAAGGCACGCAGCCCATCGGAACGCCGGATGCCCGACCAGACTCCCGAAATCCCCGCCTCCGTTTTCGACGCGGCCCGCGAGAGCACGTTGGAAGCCGGCCGGCTCGCCTTGTCGTACTTCCGGGCCGGGCAGTCGACGACGGCGGAGGTGAACTTCAAGCATGGCGGCTCTCCCGTCACCGCCGCCGATCTCGCCGTGGACGAACTGCTGAAGCAGCGGCTGGGTCATGTCGCGACCGAGTTCGGCTGGCTGTCCGAGGAGACCACGGACACCCACGCGAGGCTGCAGCGCCGCCTCGTCTGGGTCGTCGATCCCATCGACGGGACCCGGGCCTTCGCCCGCGGCGACACCGACTGGACCATCGCCGTCGGGCTGGTGCTGGACGGGGTCCCGATCGCGGGCTTCGTCTACGCTCCCGTGGCCGACCTGCTGTTCCACGTCTCGCCGGGCCGGCCCGTCCTGCGCAACGACACGCCCATCTCGGTCACGAGCCGCAGCGGGCTCGCAGGCGCGCTGCTGACGGGACCCCGCCCCCTTCTCGACGAGATCGCCGGATTGGCCCGCATCGAACGGGGGCCGAAGGTCCACTCGCTCGCGTACCGCATCGTCCACGTCGCCGAGGGGCGCTTCGACGCGGGGCTGGCCGGGGGCCGCTCGCATGACTGGGACCTCGCCGCGGCCCACGCCATCCTGTCGGCCGCCGGCGGAACGCTCGTCGACGCCGCAGGCCGGGAGGCGCGCTACAACCGCGCCTCGACCGTTCACGCGCCGCTCGCCGCAACTGGTACGGCGCTTGCTCCCGCCCTGGTCGACGCCTTCAGGCGCACCGGCCAGGGATCGTGAAACTGTCATGTGCCGGTGCGAATCAGAACTCGGGTTTTTGCACTGCGCCCTGACGAAATCCTTTGGACCCGCCCACCATGACTGAAACCGCCGCCAAGACTGAATCCACTGGCAAGACTGACTCCACTGGCAAAACAGCCCAGCTTCCACACCTCGTTTTCGGGGGCGAACTCGTCAGCCTCGGAGGAACGGAGTTCAAGGACCTCGCCGCAATCGACATGGTCGGCATTTTCCCGAACTATGCAGCGGCGCATGCAGCGTGGAAAGCAAAGGCGCAGGCGACCGTGGACAATGCCCACATGCGTTATTTCATCGTCCATTTGCACCGCCTGCTGGACCCCGCTCAGGCGAAGTGATCGGCGGCGGAGGGCGGAGACGCCCGACCGCCGTGAAAGCAGAGAAGAATGCTGAAGTCATTTGGCCAGTCACCACGGGTGCAGGCGCTCTTGGGGCGGCTGCTCGCCGGCTATTTGCGCCTGGTGCAGCGGACGAACACGCTCATTCTCGACCCGCCCGACCTCTATGAGCAGCTTGACGGGGCCGCGCCGTTCATCTGCGCCCTGTGGCATGGCCAGCACTTCATGATCCCGCTGGGCAAGCGCCCGCAGGATCGCTACGCCGTGCTCATTTCACGCCATGGCGACGGCGGCATCAACGCGGCCGCGTGCGAAAGCTTCGGCATCCGGCCCATTAGGGCGTCGGGCGGCAAGCCGTCCAAGATGCACAAGCGCGGCGGGATCACGGGACTGCGCGAGATGCTGCGGGCGCTCGAGCAGGGCGACAGCGTCACCCTCACCGCCGACATCCCCAAGAAGGCGCGTCTCGCGGGGCCGGGCATCGTCACGCTCGCCAGGCTGTCGGGCCGGCCGATCTTTCCCGTGGCGGTGGTCACCAGCCGCCGCGTGACCTTCGCCAACTGGGACCGCACCAGCATCGGCCTGCCTTTCGGCCGCTGCGTGGTGGCCGTGGGCCAGCCCCTGACCGTATCTCGGGAGGCGACGGAGGCGGAGGCCGAGGACGCGCGGGCCGAACTGCAGCGCCGGCTCGACACGGTGCACGAGCGCGCCTACGGCCTCGTCGGCAGCCGGGATCCGGGGGCCGGACTGCGCGCGAACCAGCATCGGGCCGGTGCGCCCGCCGGCGCGGGAAGCGAGGCATGAACCCCCGCCCGCTCTCGCTGCGCGTCTACCGCGCCCTCTCCCGCCTGCTCGGGCCTTTCACGCGGCTCCTGCTGGCGGAGCGCGCCAGGCGCGGCAAGGAGGAGCGCACGCGGCTCGGGGAACGCCGCGGCGAGGCCACCCGCGCCCGCCCACCCGGACGCCTCGCCTGGCTGCATGGCGCGAGCGTGGGCGAGACGCTGTCGCTGCTGCCGCTGATCGAGCGGCTGACGCAGCGCGGCCTGGGCGTGCTCGTCACCTCCGGAACCGTCACCTCGGCCAGGCTGCTCGAGTGGCGCCTGCCTCCCGGGGCGATCTACCAGTTCGTGCCGCTCGACGTGCCATCCTACGCTCGCCGCTTCCTCGACCACTGGCGGCCGGACCTCGCTCTGATCGCCGAGTCCGAGCTCTGGCCGAACCTGATCGTCGAGACCGACCTGCGCGGGATCCCCCTCGTGCAGGTCAATGGCCGCATGTCGGAGCGCAGCTTCCGGCGCTGGCAGCGGATGCCCGCTTTGATCGGGGCCCTGCTCGGCCGCTTCGACCTCTGCCTCGCCCAGTCGCGCGCGGACGCGGACCGGCTGGCCCGCCTCGGCGCGCCGCGGGTCGGCGTGGCCGGGAACCTCAAGTTCGACGTCCCCCCTCCCCCCGCCGATCCCCTGCGCCTGTCCGGCCTCACCGGGCTCGTCGGCAATCGCCCGGTCTGGATCGCAGCATCGACGCATCCCGGCGAAGAGGAGCAGATCATCGCCGTCCACCGGATGCTGACGGCGCGCTTCTCCAACCTGCTCACCATCATCGCGCCGCGCCATCCGCACCGGGGCGAGGAGATCGCTCGCATCGCCGAGGACGCACGACTGCACGTCGCGCTGCGCTCGCGCGGGCTGGAGCCAGACGGCGCGACGGACATCTACGTGGCCGACACCATCGGCGAGCTCGGCCTGTTCTACCGGCTCGCGCCGGTGGTCTTCATGGGCGGCTCGCTGGTGCCGCATGGCGGCCAGAACCCCATCGAGCCTGGCAAGCTCGGCGCGGCCATCGTGCATGGACCTCACGTGCACAACTTCGTCGACGTCTACGCCGCGCTCGACAAGAACGAAGGCGCCATCGCCGTCTCCGACCATGAGCACCTCGCCCGGACGCTCGCCCGGCTGCTGGTCGACGGGCACCGCATGCGCGCCATGGCCAGGGCCGCGTCTGACACGGTGGACTCCCTGGGCGGCGCGGTGGACCGCACGCTGCAGGCCATCGAGCCCTTCCTCTTCCACATGCAATATGGCGGGCGCTGATGCGGTCGCCCGACTTCTGGTGGAGGCCGGGCAGCTTTGGTTCGCGCGTCCTGGCGCCGCTGGGAGCGCTCTACGGCGCCATCGCCGGACGCCGGCTGCACGGCGAGGCGTTCCGGCCCGGGGTCCCCGTCATTTGCGTCGGCAACTTCGTCGCGGGCGGCGCGGGCAAGACGCCGGTCGCCATCTCGATCGCGCGACGCCTCATCGCGGCCGGGCATAGGCCAGTGTTCCTGACGCGAGGCTATGGCGGGAGCCTGCGCGAGCCGGTCCAGGTCGACCTCGTCCGGCACGACGCCAGCCACACGGGGGACGAGCCGCAGCTCCTCGCCGCCGTCGCCCCAACGGTGGTCGCCCGGCGGCGCGACGCGGGCGCGAGGCTGGCGGCGACGCTGGGCGACGTCATCGTCATGGACGACGGCCTGCAGAACCCCTCCGTGCGCAAGACGCTCTCCATCTCCGTGGTCGACGGCGGCGTCGGCCTCGGAAACGGCCGTTGCATCCCGGCGGGACCGCTGAGAGCCCCCATGGACGCGCAATGGGCCCTCGCGCAGGCGGTCGTGATCGTGGGACCAGGCGAACCCGGCCGGCAGGCCGCGGCCACAGCCGCCCACCGCGGCCTTCCTGTCCTGCACGCGGCGCTACGCCCCGCGGCGGGCAGCGAGCGATTGAAGGGCAGCCGCGTCTACGCCTTCGCGGGCATCGGCCGACCGGAGAAGTTCTTCGACAGCTTGCGGACGCTCGGCGCGGACGTGGTGCGGACCCGCAGCTTCGGGGACCACAGGCCCTATTCGGCGGGGATCATCGCCAGGCTGCTGGAAGAGGCGGCGGCGAGCGGCGTCACCCTGGTCACGACGGAGAAGGACATGGCCCGTATCCGTCCCGCCGTTCCCCATGGCGTCGCCGCGAAGATCAAGGTGCTGGACGTCGCCGCCGCGTTCGAGGACCCGGAGGCCGTGGAGCGCCTGATCCTGTCCGTTTTCAGCGCTCCCTGATGGCCTTCATGCGCTGGAGGACGGCGTCGCGGCTGACATAGGCTTCCTGAAGATCGACGCTCCAGTATCGCAGCTCTTCGACCGGGATCGGCTCGCGGGTCACCGCACAACGCACGAAAGCGCCCGGCTTCACGATCCGAAGGTCGCCGTCCAGGAACTCGACCACGGCCTCTCCCGGCGCCATGGGTCTGCGGTCATGCAGGTTCATCACGAATCCCGTCTGTCGATGCGGTGGGCCGGGCCTCCCTTGAAACCCGGAGCCTCCCGCCGTCCCTTCAATCGTGTTTAGCCCAGACGGTTGCGCCATCCAACACTTCCTTCCGACCCCTCCGCATCGGATGGGGGTCGCCAGGCCGTCCGCCTCCCTTTTCCAGGCTCGGCGAAGATGATCTAAGGGGCGCATGAACCTCAGAGTCGCCGGTTTCTCCCTCGCTGCGCTCACGCTTCTCGCGGACCAGGCGAGCAAGGCCTACATGCTCACCGTGGTCAGGATCGGCGAGCGCCCGCCGATCCGGGTGGAGCCGCTGTTCGACCTCACGCTCGTCTGGAACAGGGGCATCTCCTACGGACTCTTCCAGCAGCACGAGTCGGCGGGCCGGTGGGCGCTGGTGGCGCTGTCGCTCGTCGCAGCGGTGGTCCTGGCCGTATGGCTCGCGAGGACGAAGGTGGGCGTCGTCGCGGTCGCGCTCGGGTTGCTCATCGGCGGCGCGCTGGGCAACGCCATCGATCGTGCGGTCTACGGCGCGGTGGCCGATTTTGTGCTGCTCTACTGGATCCCCTTTTTTCCCTACGTGTTCAACCTGGCCGATTCGGCCATCGTTGCGGGAGTGGCCCTGCTTCTGTATGACTCCCTGGTCCTCGAGGGGCGTCGTGGGCAGGCGGAAGCGCCTGCCGGGACGGCTGGCCCTGGCCAGGGCGTATGATGCGGCATTGCAAGACGCCCCAAATCCGCCGCCTTGGCGAGCGAGGGGTAGCGCGCCGGATTCATCAGCGAGGTCGTCTTTCGATGGTTTCCAATCGTGCGCGCAGCCTGATCGTCGCCAGCGCATTCCTCTCCTTCGCGGCCGCCTCCGCCCCTGCAAAGGCGCAGGGCATCTTCGACACGGTGCTCGGCATCATCGGCGTGGATGAAGAGAAGCCCGAGATCATTTATCGCGAGCGCGCTCCGCTCGTCGTGCCGCCCAAGATGGTGCTTCGCCCGCCGGAGACTTCGCTGATCGAAGGCAACAAGGCCTGGCCGCAGGACCCCGACGTGCAGAGCCGCAAGGCGGCCGAGGCCCAGAGGAAGCTGCCGAACGGCATGACCGAGCAGGAGCGCAAGCGCCTGAATGGCGACCGCGCTTCCATGTCGGAGGTCCAGGCCTCCCGCGGCACAGGCGGCAAGTGGAACGGCCCGGTCGAGCAGAACACCTTCGACAACGACCGCAACAAGCGCGCCGACTGGCTGCGGCCGGACGTTCTGGCGGCCGAGAGCCGCGCCGCCGAACTGTCGACGCCGAAATCCGGCATCGAGCCTGAGCGCCGCTACCTCACAGATCCGCCGACCGGCCTGCGCAAGCCCTCCGCCAACGCCGAGTTCAAGGCGCCGAAGGTCGCCCCGTCGATCACGGAAGAGGATTCCAGTCCTCTGTCCCTCTACAAGCCGAAGAAGCCCGACCAATAGGCCCAACCGGAGCGGCGTGAGCCGGAACGCAGGGCAGGAGGCGGCGACGAAGGCGCGGACCTGTGCGCCCGCGCCGCGCGCACCTATATTGGCAGGGTCGAGCCTTCCCCGCCGGAGCATCACTTCCCGGCAGGGACCTGCCCGCCCTGCGGAGACTTGCTCTTGCCGCAGGGAGTTGTTCTCTTGGAAGGCATGCGCGTCCTGTCGCGTGCCCCATGCTCAGGCCACCCGGATGATTCAGGCATGACCGTTCACAACCCCATCGCCGCCACGGCGACGTCCGGCCCGGACGTCGCCGACTTTCGTCTCGCCAACGGCCTCGAGGTGATCGTCATTCCAGACCACCGCGCCCCGGTGGTGACGCACATGATCTGGTATCGGAACGGCTCGGCGGATGATCCGCTCGGCAAGTCGGGCATCGCGCATTTCCTCGAGCACCTGATGTTCAAGGGCACGCACAAGCACCCTCAGGGCGAGTTTTCCAACGTCGTCGCCGAGCTCGGCGGCCAGGAGAACGCCTTCACTTCCACCGACTACACCGCCTATTTCCAGCGCGTCGCCCGCGAGCACCTCGGCGTCGTCATGGAGTTCGAGGCCGACCGCATGGGAGGCCTCGTGCTCTCCGACGATGTCGTCAACCCCGAGCGCGACGTGGTGATCGAGGAGCGCCGCATGCGCACCGACACCGACCCGGCGGCGCAGCTCGGCGAGGCCGTGGCGGCGACCTTGTTCACGCATCACCCCTACGGCACGCCCATCATCGGCTGGATGCACGAGATCGAGGATCTCGGGCGCGAGGACGCGCTCGACTACTACCGCCGCTTCTACAACCCGGCCAACGCCATCCTCGTGGTGGCCGGCGACGTGGAGCCGGACGAGGTCCGCAAGCTGGCCGAAGAGACCTACGGCAAGCTCCCCGCCAGCGAGGCGCCCGTGCGCCGCCGGCCCCGGGAGCCGGACCCCCGCGCCGCTCGCCGCGTCACCCTCTCCGACCCCAAGGTGGAACAGCCCTCGCTCCAGCGCGCCTACCTGGTGCCGACCTACACGACCGGTGAGAAGGGCGAGGCCGAGGCTCTGGATGTGCTGACCCAGATCCTGGGCGCGCAATCGACCGGCTGGCTGCACCGCCGGCTCGTCATCGAGAAGCGTGTCGCGGTGATGGCGGGCGGCTGGTACCAGGGCTCCGCCCTCGATCGCTCCCGCCTCGTGCTCTACGCCGTGCCTCGCCCCGGCGTGACGCTGGAATCGTTGGAGCGCGACCTCGATGCGGTCGTCACGGAGATCGCGGAGAAGGGCGTCGGCGAGGCCGAGCTGGCGCGGGCCAAGACGCGGCTGATCGCCGACACGGTGTATGCGCAGGACAGCCAGTCCCACATGGCCCGCATCTACGGCTCGACGCTCGCCATCGGCGGCACCGTCGACCAGGTGAAGAGCTGGCCGGCCGACATCGAGGCCGTCACGGCGGAAGACGTCCGCAAGGCCGCCGCCAAGTGGCTCGACGCGCGCCGCTCGGTCACCGGCTACCTGCTCAAGGACGAGGCCGCCTGAACCCCGGCTGCCTCGAACTCCCCGTCCTAAGCTGGCCGGCCGGCGTGCGCGCCGGTCCCATGAGAGAGCCCGTCATGAACGCTCCCACTCACAACCCGTCGACGAGCCACGCCTCCCGCATCCAGCGCGTCGTGTCCAAATCCGGCATCGAAGCCTGGCTGGTGGAGGACTACACGGTCCCGCTCGTCGCGCTCGAACTCCTCGGCAAGGGCGGCGCGTCGCAGGACCCCGCGGGCAAGCCTGGCGTGGCCTATTTCCTGTCCGGCATGCTCGACGAGGGCGCGGGCCCTTATAAATCCGAGGCCTTCCACGAGCGGCTGGACGAGTTCGCCATCGAGCTGCGCTTCGGAGCCGACCGCGACACCTTCTCCGCCCATCTGCGCACCCTGGTGAAGCACCGCACCGAGGCCTTCGAGATGCTGCGCCTCGCGCTCGTCGAGCCGCGGCTCGACGAGGAGCCGGTGGAGCGCGTGCGCGCCCAGATCGAGGCGGGCATCCGCCACGAGATGAACGACCCGGACTCGATGGCCAGCCGCGCCTGGTTCGAAGCGGCCTTTCCCGGGCATCCCTATGGCCACGCGGCGCACGGCACGCTGGAGAGCCTGCCCCTCATCGGGCGCGACGATCTCGACGCCTACCGCAAGCGCGTCATCGCCCGCGACTCGCTGAAGATCGCCGTCGTCGGCGCCATCGACGCGAACACGCTGGCGGCCGAGCTCGACCGCGTGCTCGGCGACCTCCCGGCCAGGGCCGACCTGACCGAGGTTCCCGACGTCACGCCCTCCCATGTCGGGGAGCGGCGCGTGATCGACCTCGGCATCCCGCAATCGTCGATCCGCTACGGCGCCGCGGGCATCGCGCGCAAGGATCCCGACTGGACGGCGGCAGTGACGGTCAACCACATCCTCGGGGGCGGGGTGTTCTCCTCCCGTCTGTTCCGGGAGGTGCGCGAGAAGCGCGGCCTCGCCTATTCCGTCTATTCTCACCTTGCCCCGCTCGATCACGCTCCCCTTTTCATGGGCGGCACCTCGACGAAGAACGAACGCGCCGCCGAGAGCCTCGACCTGATCGAGCAGGAGATCCGCGCGCTGGCCAAGGACGGCCCGACCCAGGAGGAGCTCGACCTCGCCAAGAAGTACCTGGTCGGCTCCTACGGCCTGAACTTCGACACCTCGACGAAGATCGCCGGCCAGTTGGTGCGCATCCAGATGGAAGAACTCGGCATCGACTATATGGACCGGCGCAACGGCCTCGTGGAGGCGGTGACGCTGGAGGATGCGGTGCGCACCGCCAAGCGGCTCTATGGCGAGGGAAAACTCCTGGTCTCGGTCGTCGGCCAGCCCGTCGGGATGTAAACTCCCGGTCCCGGTTCGCCCACGAATCGGACGAGGAGCAGGCGTTTGACTTCACCGGCCCATCCGGTCCGGCGGCTCTCCGCGGTGCTCGTCGATCGCATCGCCGCGGGCGAGGTGATCGAGAGGCCGGCGGCGGCCGTCAAGGAACTTGTCGAGAACGCGCTGGATTCCGGCGCGTCCCGGATCGACGTGGTCGTCGAGCGGGGCGGCAGCCGGCTGATCCGTGTCATCGATGACGGCGGCGGCATGGACGCCGCCGACCTCGAGCTTGCCGTGGAGCGCCACGCCACCTCCAAGCTGCCGGACGGCGACCTTTTCGCCATCGAGACGCTGGGCTTCCGCGGCGAGGCCCTGCCCTCCATCGGCGCGGTCGCTCGCCTGTCCATCGCCACGCGCCGGGCCGGCGGCGAAGGCGCGTCCATCCTCGTCGACGCCGGACTGAAGCACCCCGTGCGCCCCGCCGCCGTGAACGCCGGCACGCGGGTGGAGGTCGCCGATCTCTTCTACGCCACCCCTGCACGCCTCAAGTTCCTGAAGACCGACAGGGCGGAAGCCCAGGCGGTCGGCGACGTGCTGCGCCGCCTCGCCATGGCGCACCCGCTGGTGCGCTTCACCCTGGCGGGCGAGGGCGCGCCCTCGCTCGACTACCCCGCCGCCCGGTTGGACGACGTTGCGCCGCTGCGCGTGCGGCTCGAGCAGGTGCTGGGGCGCGAGTTCATCGAGAATAGCCTGCGACTCGACGCCGAGCGCGAGGGCGTGCTGCTGCAGGGCCATGCCGGGTTGCCCACGCTGCACCGGCCCACGGCGGGCGGCGTTCATCTCTTCGTCAACGGCCGGCCCGTGCGGGACAAGCTGCTGCTCGGGGCCGTGAAGGCCGCCTACACCGACGTAGTGCCCTCGGGCCGGCACCCAATGCTCGCCTTGTTCGTCACCTGCCCGCCGCGCGAGGTGGACGTCAACGTGCACCCCGGCAAGAGCGAGGTGCGCTTCCGCGACCCCGGCCTGATCCGCGGGCTCGTGGTCGGCGCGCTGAAGCAGGCGCTGCTGGCCGCCGGCCACCGCGCCTCCAACACGGTCGGATCCGCGACGCTCGACGCGCTCGCCGCCTCGCGGGAGAGCGCTGCTACCGGGGGCTGGCGGCCGGCGCAAGCCTTCGCGGCGCGCGGACCGCTCGACTGGGATTGGCGCACCTCGCCGGCGGCGCCGGCCGATGGCGATCTCGCCCGTCCACCCGGCTTCGGCGAAAGCGGCCAGGCGCTGTTCGATGTCGCGGCCCGCCCGCAGGCCGACCTCGCGGCCTTCCTCGCGCCACACTCCACGGAAGAGATGGCGCACCCGCTCGGCGCGGCGCGGGCGCAGCTGCACGACACCTACATCCTCGCCCAGACGCGCGACGGCCTCGTCATCGTCGACCAGCACGCCGCGCATGAGCGTCTCGTCTACGAGCGCCTGAAACGGGAGCGCGCTCTCACCGGCATCACGCGCCAGCTGCTGCTGATCCCCGCAGTGGTGGATCTCGATCCTGTCGAGGCCGAGCGCCTCGTCGACAAGGCCCCCCTGCTCTCCTCCCTCGGCCTCGGCATCGAGCCCTTCGGCCCCGGCGCTGTCGCGGTGACCGAGACCCCCGCTGCGCTCGGCGACGCCGACGTGCCGCGGCTCATCCGCGACCTCGTCGACAGCATGGAGGAGTGGGGCAGCGCGCTCGCTTTGGAGGACCGGCTCGACCACGTGCTGGCGACCTTCGCCTGCCACCACTCCGTCCGCGCCGGCCGCCGCCTCAAGCCCGACGAGATGAACGCCCTGCTCCGGGAGATGGAATCCACGCCGCTGGCCGGCCAATGCAACCACGGCCGGCCGACATACGTGGAGCTGAAGCTCGCGGATATCGAGCGGCTGTTCGGGCGGCGGTGACGGCCTGCTGGAGGGACGCTACCCAGCTCCCGCCAAACCCCACCGCGGTCATCCCCGGCGCGCCGAAGGCGCGGGAAGGGGATCCAGGGGACGGGGTGAGCGGGTTCGGAGCCGCTCCTGCCAGCGCTCACCGTGATCGAACCCAGTCCCCTGGATCCCCTTCTCCTCCGGCGCTACGCGCCTACGGCCGGGGATGACGGCGAGGCTCTTACTCCCGCTCGAGAAACAGCACCTTCGTGTCGCCCTGCGCGCGCTCCTCGATCAGCCGGAGGCCAGCCGGCACGATCACCTCGGCGTCCGCCGCTTCCTCCACCACCAGCAACGCGCCCTCGGCGAGCCAGCCGCCGTCCAGGGCGGAGACGAGCGCCTTGCTGGCGAGGCCCTTGCCGTAGGGCGGATCGCAGAAGACGAGCGTGAAAGGCTGGTTGGGCTTGATGTCGCCGAGCCGGGTCGCGTCACGCCGGAACACCTTGGTGATCCCCGCCACGCCCATCGCCTCGATGTTTTCCCGCAGGAGCCCACGCCCTTCCGTGGAATCGTCCACGAACTGGGCGAAGCTCGCCCCGCGCGAGAGAGCCTCCAGCCCGAGCGCGCCGGTGCCGGCGAAGAGGTCGAGCACGCGCGCGCCGGGCACGGGGTCGCCATAGGCGTGCGCGAGGACGTTGAAGATCGTCTCGCGCAGGCGGTCCGATGTCGGCCGCACGGCCTGGGTCCGCGGCGCGGCGAGGCTGCGCCCCTTGAAGCGTCCGGCGACGATGCGCATGGGAGCCTGCCGTGCTCAGCCGTCGCGGCGGGGACCGCGCGGCCCCTTGCCGCCGGGCCCGGCCGGCCGGCCGCCGGCAGGACGTCCGCGCGGACGGTCTCCCCCGGGACGGCCCGAACCGCCGCCGCCGTCCGCTCGCGGCTTGCCGCGGAACGGCTTGTCGCCTCCCGGCCTGCCTCCAAATGACGGCGGCCTGTCACCGAAGCTCTTGCTGCCGAAGCTTTTGCCGCCCCCCTTGGCGCCGAACTTCCGGCCGTCCTTGCCCGGCCGGTCGTCGCGCTTGCGCTCGTCGGACCCAGCGCCCCAGAGGCTGCGGCGAGGGGCTTCCTCGCCGGAATGCTCGCGGCGCGGGGGGCGCTCGGCCCGCTTCTCCTTCCGCTCCGCCGGCTCCGGCTCGCGGATGCGCGCGGCCGGATCGGTCTTGATGCGCTCGACCAGCACGGCGCGGCCGCGGCGGTCCTGCACCTTGCCGGCGCGCTCGTGGGCACGCTCGCCGCTCTCGCTGCGGGCGGCCTTGGGGTCCGCCCCGCGCCGCGGCTGGCGTGGACGCGCGATCGGCTCGTCGGCATCCTCCGCGCGCCAGATGCTGCGCAGCGGCTCGGTCGGATGGCGTCGCGCCGGGCGCGGCTTCTCCTCGGGCGCAGCGTCGCGCGCGCCCCGGCCGAAGCTCCGGCCGGCCGGCCGCTCGTCGCGGTCGCGCGAGCCGGGCCGGCGCTGCGGCGCGTCTCCGCCAAAGGTCCGGTGGTCTTTGGGGCGGTCGTCCCGGGAGCGCTCCTCGCGCGGCGCGCGCGGCTCCTTCTTCTTCGGGCGGAAATCGTCCTCTTCGTCGTAGATGAAGACGGGCGCCTCGAAATCCACGCCGGCCTGCTCGGCCAGCTCCGGACCAAGCTGGTCGGCAAGCACGCGGGTGCGCACCTCCTCGACCGCGCCTTCCGGCAGGTCGCCGAGCTGGAACGGACCGAAGGAGAGCCGGATCAGCCGGTTCACCTGCAGCCCGAGATGCTCGAGGATGCGCTTCACCTCACGGTTCTTGCCCTCGCGAAGCCCCAGCGTGATCCAGACGTTGTCGCCCTGCGCGCGGTCCACCTCGGCCTCGATCGGGCCATAGTGCATCCCGTCGATGGTGACGCCGCCCTTCAGCGCATCGAGATCGGCCTGGTTGACCTCGCCATAGGCGCGCACGCGGTAGCGGCGCAGCCAGCCGGTCTCCGGCAGCTCGAAAACGCGCGAGAGGCCGCCATCATTGGTGAGCAGCAGCAGGCCCTCGGTGTTGATGTCGAGCCGGCCGATGGTCACCACGCGCGGCAGCCCGGGCGGCAGGCGTTCGAAGACCGTGGGGCGGCCCTCGGGGTCGCGCGCCGTCGTCACGAGGCCCCGCGGCTTGTGGTAGAGGAACAGGCGCGTGCGCTCGCGGCTGGGCAGCAGAACGCCGTCCACCATGATGTTGTCGCGCTTGCCGACGTCGAGCGCGGGACTGGTCAGCACCTCGCCATTGACGCTGACGCGGCCCGCCTCGATCCAGGTCTCGGCGTCGCGGCGCGAGCAGAGCCCGGCGCGGGCGATCACCTTGGCGATGCGCTCCGTGAACTCCTTGGTCGGCTTGCCCGGCGTGCGCCCTTCGGGACGCGGCGCGGCCTCGCTGGCGTAGGAGCGCTGGCGGTCTTCGGTCCGGCCGCGGAACGGCCTGTCGCCTCCCGCGGAGGGCTTGCCGCCGAACTTGCGGTCGCCCGCCGGCTTGCCGCGGAACGGACGATCCCCGGCAGGCTTTTCCCCGAACTTGCGGGCTGGCCTCGGCGCATCGCCGTCGCTGCGCGCCCGGAACGGCTTGTCGCCTCCCGCGCGTGGCGGCCGGGCGGAGCCCGCATCGTCGCGGCGCGCAGGCCTGTCCTCAAACTTGCGCTCCCCGAACTTGCGCTCGCCGCGCGGGGCGTCGCCATCGCTGCGCGCCCGGTATGGCTTGTCGCCGCCGGTGCGAGGCGGGCGGCTGGAGCCGGCGTCGTCGCGGCGCGGTGGCCTATCGCCAAACTTGCGCTCGCCGAATTTGCGCTCGGCAGAGGGCGCGCCCTCGCTGCTGCGGGCGCGGAAGGGCTTCTCGCCGTCGACCCGGATCCGGCGCGCCGCGCCCGAGTCCTCGCCTGCGGCGCGGGCGGGCTTGGCCCCGCGCGGGCCCGGAGGCTTACCGGCGGGCTTGCCGGCGAACTTGCCCGCGAACTTGCCGCCCCCGGCCCCGCCGCGCGGCGGTCCGCCACGCGGACCGCGGCCCTCCGGCGGGCGTCCCTTGCCGCCGCCGCCCTTGCTTTTCATCTTGTCGCTCATGCCGCGCTGATAGCAGAGTGCGCCGCCCGTTGCGAGGGGCGGCCGAGGCTTTTCGAATGAGCGGAGACGGGAGCGGACCCACGGCGACCAGCGATCCCATGGGGATCGCGCTGGAGGAGGCGCGCGCCGCCGCCGCCCGCGGCGAGGTGCCGGTCGGCGCGGTAGTCGTGCGCGAGGGGGAGATCCTCGCCCGCGCCGGCAACCGGACGCTGGAGCTGCGCGACCCCACCGCCCATGCCGAAGTGCTCGCCATCCGCGCGGCGTGCCAGGCGACCGGCTCCGAACGCCTGCCCGGCTGCGACCTCTACGTCACGCTGGAGCCCTGCCCCATGTGCGCCGCGGCTCTCTCCTTCGCGCGCATCCGCCGGCTCTATTTCGGCGCGGCGGACCCGAAGGGCGGCGCCGTGGAGCACGGGGTGCGCTTCTACGCGTCGCCCACCTGCCACCACGCGCCGGAGGTCTATGGCGGCATCGCCGAGAGCGAGGCGGCGGGGCTGCTGCGGGGGTTTTTCGCGGCGAGGCGGTGAGAAGGAAAGAGGTTGCCGTGACGATTCGGCGCCCCATGCCGCGACCCCGTTCTGGTGCAGTGCTCCAAGTTCCTCATCCTGAGGAGGGCGCAAAGCGCCCGTCTCGAAGGACAGCCCATCGTCGTGCAGGCGCGCCTTGACGCTTCCAACTGTTGGCCGTGCTTCGAGACAGCCGCTGCGCGGCTTCCTCAGCATGAGGGAGGTTGTTGCGCGCCCGCGATGCCAGCAACCTCGCCCTGGTGACGCAATGCTCCAAGCTCCTCATCCTGAGGAGGGCGCAAAGCGCCCGTCTCGAAGGACAGCCCATCGTCGTGCAGGCGTGTCTTGACGCTGCCAACTGTTGGCCGTGCTTCGAGACAGCCGCTGCGCGGCTTCCTCAGCATGAGGGGGTCTGATGCGCGCAGGCTTCCTCAGCATGAGGGGGTTTGTTGAGGGTACACCATAGAGGAAGCGTGGCAGGCACTACCCCGCCAGGGCCTTCTCCAACGCCGCCGCAATGTCGCGCTTCAGGCTCTCCCTCGCCGGCTCCGCGGCCTGCAGGATCGCCTTGGCCTTGAAGAAATCCAGCGCGCGGAAGGCGTCCACGGCCGGGCGGACCAGGATGTCGGGCGCGCGCAGTTCCAGCTTCTCCGTTACGATCGCGCCTTGCATGATCTGGGCCGCGCCCAGCATGGCTTCGAAAGCCTCCGGGGCCTGTTTGACGTCGGGCGGCCCGCCGGTGACGTCGACCGCGATGACGAGATCGACCCCGGAGGTCACGAGGTCGAACGGCAGCGGGTTCGTCGTGCCGCCGTCGATGTAGATGCGGGATTCGGCTAGCACGGGCCGCACCAGCCCGGGGATCGCCATGGAGGCCGCGACGCCGGTCACCAGCGCGCCCGTGGAGAAGGCGCGTGGGCAACGCGCGCCGTAATCGGTCGCGACCGCCTTGAAAGGGATCGCGAGGTCCTCGAACCGGTCGGGCACTGCCTCCGGCCAGAACAGGTCCAGCAATTTCTCGCCGTCGACGAGCACCGGGTTGCCGAAGCCGCGCGAGAACATGTCCGAGATCTTGCCGACGCGCGCCTGCAGCAGCCGGGACATCACCCGAGCCCGGTCGCGCAACGCCTCCTGCACGTGGGCGCGAATGTCCCGCGCCGGAATGCCGGCGGCGTAGGCCGCGCCCAGGATCGCGCCCATGGAGGTGCCTGCGATGCTGGCGGGCTTCAGGCCGAATTCGTCCAGCACTTCCAGCACCAGGATGTGCGCCAGCCCCCGCGCGCCGCCTGCGCCCAGCGCAAGGCCGATGCGGGGAGCGGAGCTGCCGGTCGCAGGGCTGAGGGGATGGAGCTTTCGGCGAGCGGGCATCGGGAGATCCATTCCGCGATGCTAGAGCATCATGCTGCGCGATGGAAACCGCCGCGGCTCAACTCCCCAGGAACGGCAACAGCGCGGCCAGCGTATCCGCCGGGTTCTCCTCGGGCAGGAAGTGGCCGCTGCGCACGGGGCCGCCCGTCACCTGCGGGGCGAAGCTGGCGCGCCACGCGTCGAGTGGGCTCGAGCTTGCCGCCGGGATGCCCTTCGTGCCCCAGAGCGCCAGCACCGGGCACAGGATCGTCTTGCCCGCGCCGCGGTCCGCCTGGTCGTGGGCGAAGTCCAGCGTCGCGCCGGCGCGATAGTCCTCGCAGGTGGCGTGGATGCGGTCCGGATTGTTGAACGCTGTCCGGTAATGCTGCAGCGCGCGCGGATCGAACGGCTTCAGGGACTTGTCGCCGGACCAGCTGGCCAGCTTGTCGTCGAGCCAGAAGGTCGGGTTCCCGCCGATCAACGTCTCCGGCATGGGCGCGGGCTGGGCCAGGAAGGTCCAATGATAGACCTGCATGGCGCGGGCGGCGTTCATGCCCTCCCACATGGTCAGCGTGGGCATGATGTCGAGCACGGCGAGCCGCTCCACCCGGCCGGGATGATCGAGCGCCAGCCGATAGCCGACGCGCGCGCCGCGGTCATGGCCCACCACCCCAAAGCGGATGTGGCCGAGTTCCTCCATCACCTTGACGACGTCCTCCGCCATCAGTCGCTTCGTGTAGCCCTCGCCTTTCTCGCTGCGGGGGGCCGAGGACCAGCCATAGCCGCGCAGGTCCATGGCCACGACAGTGTGCGTCTTCGCCAGCTCCGGGGCGATCAGGTGCCACATGACATGGCTTTGCGGGAACCCGTGCAGCAGCACCACAGGCGGGCCCGAGCCGCCCGAGCGGGCAAAAATGCGCCCGGCGTCGGTGTCGATCCAGTGGCTCTGGAAGCCGGGGAAGAGATCGGCGAGATCGGACATGGGGGGACTCCGTATGCTGGACGGGCAGTGTAGCCGACCAAGCCAACGCCGGTCATCCCCGGCGCGGCGAAGCCGCGGGAAGGGGATCCAGGGGACGGGCTGAGCAGCCGACCAAGGCTGCGAACATTGGGCGCGGGGCGAGGCGAGTCTGGATCCCCTTCCCGGCCCTGCGGGCCGCCGGGGATGACCACCGCGTGGCGGAAGGAAGCTACCCCCGCCCCACCGCGCGCCAGCCGATGTCTCGGCGGCAGAAACCGCCCGGCCAGTCGATGGCGTCCACCGCGGCGTAGGCGCGGGCCTGGGCTTCGGCGATGGTGGGGCCGACGCCCGTAACGGCCAGCACCCGCCCGCCCGCGGAGACGAGCGCATTGTCCGCCGCCCGCGCCGTTCCCGCGTGAAACACGGACACGCCGTCCATGGCGGCGGCCTTCTCGATGCCCTTGATCACGCTCCCCGTCTCCGGCTTGCCGGGATAGCCTTTGGCCGCGAGCACCACGGTGAGCGCAGCGTCGGCGCTCCAGCCGGGGTCCAGCTCCGCCACCCTGCCCTCGCAGGTGGCGAGCAGCGCGTCGACGAGGTCGGACTGCAGCAGCGGCATCAGCGCCTCGCATTCGGGGTCGCCGAAGCGGGTGTTGTACTCGATCAGCCTGGGCCCGTCGGCCGTGATCATCAGCCCGGCGAAGAGCACGCCGGTGAAGGGCGTGCCGCGCGCGGCCATGGCGGCGACCGTGGGCTCGATGATCTCGCGCATCACGCGGGCGGATATCTCCGGGGTCATCACCGGGGCGGGCGAATAGGCTCCCATGCCGCCGGTGTTGGGCCCGGTATCGCCGTCGCCGACGCGCTTGTGGTCCTGCGCGGAGGGCAGCGCCACAGCGGATTTCCCGTCGCAAAGCGCGAAGAACGAGGCCTCCTCGCCTACCATGCACTCCTCGATGACGACCTCTGCGCCCGCCGCGCCGAAGCCGCCGGCGAACATCATGTCGATGGCGGCCAGCGCCTCCTCGACCGTCGCCGCCACGACGACGCCCTTGCCCGCCGCCAGCCCATCCGCCTTCACGACGATGGGCGCGCCCTCGGCGCGGACATAGGCCCGCGCAGGCTCGGCGTCGCTGAACCGGGCGAAAGCCGCGGTGGGAATGTTCGCCTCGCGGCAGAGTTCCTTGGTGAAGCCCTTCGAGCCCTCGAGCTGCGCCGCGGCCTTCGACGGGCCGAACGCCTTGATACCCGCTCCTGCCAGCGCATCGACGATCCCGGCCACAAGCGGCCCCTCGGGGCCGACGACGACGAAGCCGACGCCCATCAGCCGGCAGAAATCGACGACAGCCTTGTGGTCGGCGATGTCGAGCGCGACGTTCGTGCCGAGCTCGGCCGTACCGGGGTTGCCCGGCGCGATGAACAGCGCATCGCACTGAGTGCTTCGGACGAGAGCGCTGGCGAGGGCGTGCTCGCGGCCGCCGGAACCGATGAGGAGGATCTTCATGCGGCGCGTATAGGCCCGCCGCGGCCATGGTTCAACCGGGCAGCGGCCACCCTGCGCTACCATGCGCGCGATTCGTCGCCTATGGTCGCGCCATGGCCCGAGAACCCTCTCCCGACATCGCCTCCAACATCCCGGAATGGACCGTCAACGAGCTCTCCGGCGCGCTGAAGCGCACGCTGGAGGACGCCTATGGCCATGTCCGAGTGCGGGCCGAACTCGGCGCGGTGAAGACGCACTCCTCAGGCCACGTCTATCTCGACCTGAAGGACGACAAGGCCTGCCTGGCCGGCGTGATCTGGCGCACGTCGGCTGCAAGGCTGCGCTTCCGGCCCGAGATGGGCATGGAGGTGATCGCGACGGGCAAGATAACCACCTTCCCCGGCCAGTCCAAGTACCAGCTCATCATCGAAACGCTGGAACCGGCCGGCGTCGGCGCGCTGCTCGCGCAGCTGGAGGAGCGGCGGAAGCGCCTGGCCGCCGAGGGACTGTTCGACGCCGGGCGCAAGCAGCTCCTGCCCTACATCCCCGAGGTGATCGGCGTCGTCACTTCGCCGACCGGCGCCGTCATCCGCGACATCCTGCACCGGCTGGCGGATCGTTTTCCGCGCCACGTCGTCGTCTGGCCCGTGCGCGTGCAGGGCGAGACCAGCGCGGCCGAGGTGAGCGCCGCCATCCACGGCTTCAACGCCCTGCCGCCGGGCGGACGCATCGCGCGGCCGGACCTGATCATCGTGGCGCGCGGCGGCGGCTCGCTGGAGGACCTCTGGGGCTTCAACGACGAAATCGTGGTCCGCGCCGCCGCCGAGAGCGGGATCCCGCTCATCGCCGCAGTCGGCCACGAGACGGACACCACGCTGATCGACTTCGCCGCGGACGTGCGGGCCCCCACGCCCACCGGCGCGGCGGAAATGGCCGTGCCGGTGCGCTCCGAGCTGATGGCGACGGTGGGCGACCTCGGCCGCCGCCACATCGGCGCGCTGCTGCGGCTGCTGGACCGCCGCCGGGCGGACCTGCGCGCCACCGCGCGCGCCCTGCCCCGGCCCGAGGACATCGTGGCCGGCCCGCGCCAGCGGCTCGATCTCGCCAGCGGACGCCTGCAGCAGGCGCTGGTGCTCGGGGCGCGGCGGCATCACACGCAGCTCGTCGAGGCCTCGCGCCGGCTGGAACGCCTCTCGCCCCGCGCGCGGCTGGCCGGCTTCGCCGCCAAGCTCGAAGGGCTTGGCGGGCGGCTCTCTGCGGCTAGGGATGCGAACCTGCGCGCCGAGCGCCTGCGCCTGCAGCAGCGCCGGGAACGGCTGGACGCCGTCTTCGCTCGCGCCGCCCGGGCCTACGCCACTGCGCTGCACCGCAAGCAGGACCGGCTGAACGGGGCCGAGCAATTGCTCAGGAGCTACAGCTACCAGGGCGTCCTCGCCCGTGGCTTCGCCCTGGTGGAGGCGGAGGATGGCCGGCTGGTGAAGCGTGCGGCGGAGCTGGCGGCGGGCGAGGTTGTGAAGCTCCGCTTCGCCGACAACGCCGCCCGCGCGGTGGTGACGGGGGACGGCGAGAGGCCGGCCGCGAAGCCGAAGCCGGCCAAGGCTGCGCCGGCTGGGCAGGGTTCGCTGTTCGGGGGGTAAAGGGGTTTCACCCCCAGCTTCATCCAGCATTGCGCCGACACACCGCGCGAACTCCCTCCCCCTTGTGGGGAGGGCTGGGGTGGGGGTCGCGCAGAAGTTGGGAGTTTGCCGACACGGTGCTCGGCCAATGATCAGCGCCGGGAGACCCCCACCCCTAGCCCCTCCCCACAAGGGGGAGGGGGACGCCCGCGTTGTGGTGGGGTGAATTCAGCCTGCACCTTGGAGCGCCGACACACCGCGCGGACTCCCTCCCCCTTGTGGGGAGGGCTGGGGTGGGGGTCGCACAGGGGTTGGGAAGTTCCCGTCGCGGTGCTCGGCCAATGATCAGCGCCGGGAGACCCCCCCCTAGCCCCTCCCCACAAGGGGGAGGGGGACACCCGCGTTGTTCGGGCAGCGGCCTAAGCAGCCTTGTTCACCGCGTCCCACTCGCGCAGGGCGGCGGCGTCGCGGGGGGTGACGTCCGGGTACTCCGGGTCGGCTCCCACCTCCGGCGAGACCTTCCACGACCGCGCGCAGCGGCGGCCTTCGGCGCGCTTGGACACGACTGCGACGCCCGCCACGTCCTCCAGCCGGAACGCGTCGGCGGGGGCCGGGGCGTCGGTGAGGGTGATGCCGGAGGTGATGCACAGCTCGGCGAAATCCACGCTTCGGGCCAAAGCCAACAGCCCGGCGTCCTCGATGTGCACCTCGGGCGCAGCCTCCAGCGAGGCGCCGATGCGCTTCTGGGCCCGCTCGATCTCCAGCGCGCCCGTCACAACCCTGCGCAGGCGGCGCAGCTTCGCCCATTTCTCGGCCAGCGCCTCGTCCCGCCAGGACGCGGGCGTGTCGGGGAAGGTCTCGATGTGGACGGAGCCGTCCGCGCCGGGGTGGCGCGAGAGCCAGGCCTCCTCCGCGGTGAAGACGAGCACCGGCGCAAGCCAGACGACCAGCCGGTCGAAGATGGCCGAGATCACCTGCAGCGCCCCCAGCCGAACGGGGCTGGAGATGGGATCGCAGTAGAGAACGTCCTTGCGGATATCGAAGTAGAAGGCCGAGAGGTCCGTCGTCATGAAGGAGGCGAGCTGGGCCACCACCTTCTTGTAGTCGAAGGCGGCGTAGGCCTCGCGCACCACGCCGTCGAGCTCGGCGAGGCGGTGCAGCATCAGCCGCTCCAGCTCGGGGAGGCTCGCCGGGTCCAGCGTCCCGCCCGGCCGGTGGTGGGCGAGCGTGCCAAGCATCCAGCGCAGCGTGTTGCGCAGCTTGCGGTAGGTCTCCTCGACGGTCTTGAGGATCTCCGGGCCGATGCGCAAATCGTCGGAATAGTCCGACGCCGCCACCCAGAGGCGAAGGATGTCCGCGCCGGAGCGCTCCATCACCGTTTGCGGCGCGACGACGTTGCCGAGCGACTTCGACATTTTCTGCCCCTTCTCGTCGAGCACGAAGCCGTGCGTCAGCACGACGTCGAAGGGCGCGCGGCCGCGCGTGCCGCAGCTCTCGAGCAGGGAGGACTGGAACCAGCCGCGGTGCTGGTCGGAGCCTTCCAGGTACATCACGGTGTCGACGCCGCCATCGACGCGGCGGCGCACGCCGGCGAGGCCGGGGAAGTGGACGGGGTCCTCCAGCGTGTAGGTGTGGGTCGAGCCGGAGTCGAACCAGACGTCGAGCACGTCCATCACCATGTCCCACTCGGCGGGGTCATGGCCGCCCGCGGCGAGGAACCGCGCGGCCGCGCCCGGCTTGAACCAGGCGTCGCCACCCTCCGCGTCGAAGGCCGCGGCGATGGCGGCGTCCACCTTCGGGTCGCGCAGCAGCTCCTTCGTTTCCTTGTGGACAAACACGGTGATCGGCACGCCCCAGGCGCGCTGGCGCGACATCACCCAGTCCGGCTTGTTCTCGATCATGCCGCGCATGCGGTTCTCGCCGGAGGCGGGCACCCACTCCGTGGTGCGGATGGCCTCGAAGGCGACGCTGCGCAGCGAGGAGCCGTTGGCCTTCGCGCCGCTCGCCCCGCCGCCGGCGGGCACGTCGAAAGGCTTGTCCATCGCGATGAACCATTGCGGCGTGTTGCGGAAGATCACTGGCTTCTTCGAGCGCCAGGAGTGGGGGTACTGGTGCTTCAGCCGGCCGCGCGCGACGAGGTTACCGGCCTCGATCAGCGCCTTGATGACCGCCTCGTTGGCGTCGCCCTTCTCGCCCTTGTCGGTGATGACGCGCCGGCCCTTCAGGCCGTGCGCCTCGGCGGTGTAGAAGCCGTCGTCGTCCACGGTGAAGGGGATGCGCGTGTCGATGCCGCGCTCGGAGAGCTGGCGGCCGTTCGCCATCCAGATCTCGAAGTCCTCGCGGCCATGGCCCGGCGCGGTGTGCACGAAACCGGTGCCGGCGTCGTCGGTGACGTGGTCGCCGTCCATCAGCGGGACGGCGAAGTCGAAGCCGAGGGAGGCCAGCGGGTGGGCGCAAACGACCTTGTCCAGCAGGTTGGCGTCGACATCCGCGACGAAGCCGAGGGTGATCTTGGCGGACTGCGCCACGGCGTCGGCGAGGTTCTTCGCCAGCAGGTACTTCTCGCCCACCTTGGGCCCGAAGTCGCGCTCGTTGCCGGTGACCTCGTAGACGCCATAGGCGATGCGACGGGAGAACGAGATCGCCCGGTTGCCGGGGATGGTCCAGGGCGTGGTGGTCCAGATGACGACGGAGGCGTCCCACCACGGATCCATCGTGGCGCTGTCGCGTCCGGCGGACACCACCGGAAACTTCACCCACACCATGTCGCTCTGGTGCTCGTGGTACTCGATCTCCGCCTCGGCCAGCGCGGTCTTCTCCACGACGGACCACATCACGGGCTTGGAGCCGCGATAGAGCAGGCCGTTGTCCTTGAACTTCATGATCTCGCGGGCGATCTGCGCCTCGGCGTGGAAGGCCATAGTGGAATAGGGGTGCGCCCAGTCGCCCTCGACGCCGAGGCGCTTGAACTCCTCGCGCTGCACGTCCAGCCAGTGCTCCGCGAAGGCGCGGCATTCCTGGCGGAACTCGACGACGTCGACCTCGTCCTTGTTCTTGCCCTTCTTGCGGTACTCCTCCTCGATCTTCCATTCGATGGGGAGGCCGTGGCAGTCCCAGCCGGGCACGTAGTTGCTGTCGTGCCCCAGCATCTGCTGGGAGCGCGTCACCATGTCCTTCAGGATCTTATTGAGCGCGTGCCCGATGTGGATGTTGCCGTTGGCGTAGGGAGGGCCATCGTGCAGCACGAATTTCGGGCGGCCCGCGGCGCTCTCGCGCAGACGCTTGTACAGGTCCATGTCCTTCCAGCGCTGCAGCAGCAGCGGCTCGCGCTGGGGCAGGCCCGCGCGCATGGGGAACTCGGTCTGCGGCAGGAACAGCGTCCTGGAGTAGTCCCGGCGGGCGGTGTCGTCTTGGGCGGCGTCGGATGAGGCGTGGTCGTTCATGACAGGCAACCTGTTGGCCGGTTCGAGGCCGGCGGCTGAGCGCGAAGAGGGCGGATGGGCGTGAGACGCGGCGATCCCGGTCCTTCGCGAGCCACGCTCAGGCGAAGGCCGGGTCCGTAATTCGCAGGGCGAGACCTATCCGAACCTGTGTCATGGGCGCGTTCTAACAGCGCTGGGGCCGGAGAGGAAGGGAGGAAGGCGACGCGGCGCTAGTCCAGCGGGAGCAGGCTGCGCGCTTCGCCCTCCGGCTGCGCCAACGCCTCGCGGGCCACGGCGCTGTCCCGGTTCATCTGCGCGATCAGGGGCTCGATGCCCGAAAACTTTTCCTCGCCGCGGATCCAGGCGACGAACTCGACATCCGCCGCCTTTCCATAGAGGTCGCCGGAGAAGTCGAACAGGAACACCTCCAGCAGCGGCGCGCCGTTGTCGAAGGTGGGGCGGCGGCCGAAGCTGGCGACGCCGCCATGCACGACGCCGTCGACCGCCATCCGGACGGCGTAGATCCCGTGGCGAAGCGCGCAATCGGGTTCGAGCCGCAGGTTGGCGGTGGGGAAGCCGAGTTCCCGGCCCCGCTTCTCGCCGTGCTGAACGACCGAGCGCACCAGCCAGCGATAGCCGAGAAGCCGCGCCGCGCCCGCCACGTCGCCTTCGCGCAGCCGGTCCCGCACGGCGCTGGAGGAAATCGCTTCGCCATTCTCGGTGAAGGGGTGGACCACCTCCACCACCAGCCCGGCCCCGGTGCCCAGCGAGACGATCGAGGAAGGCGATCCCTCGCGGCCCCGGCCGAAATGGAAGTCGTGGCCGACAACCACCGCGGAGAGCCGGAGGTCGCGCACGAGGCGCAGGTTGATGAAATCGGCAGCGGACGTGCCCGCCATCTCCGCATTGAACGGCAGCACGAAAGCGCCCTGCAGGCCGAGCTTGGCCGCGACGGCGAGCTTCAGGTCGCCGGGCGTGAGCCGAAAGAGGTCCGCGTCCGGCCGGAAGAACAGCCGGGGATGCGGATCGAAGGTCAGCAGCGTCGCCGGCCTGCGCAGGCGGCGGGCAAGGGTCTTCGCCTCCGTCAGCACGGCCTGGTGGCCGCGATGCAGACCGTCGAAGTTGCCGATCGCCGCCACCGAGCCCTCCAGCGCCGCCGGCAGCGGACCATGGCCGCGATAGACGGCGAAGGATGGTCCAGTCATCGAAGAGGGTACGCCGGGAGCCGTCATGCAGTCGTCGGGCCTTTGCTGAGCGAAGCGCACAGGACGCGTCCGCCCCCCGAACGTTCGCCGGGAAGAGCCAGGTCGTGCGGGCGCAAACTGGCGCGGGCGGCGGGACCGGTCAAGCTGGCAGTGCAGCGGGCGCACATCCGAAGGAGCAGGCAGGCCGCTCCATCTCGGACTTCAGCCGGCCGGCACCATCACCCAGGCCTCGCCCTCCAGCACCGGCTTGCCGTCGACGAGACAATGGCAGTCGAGCCGGACGCGACGCCCCTTTTCCACCATCTCTGCGACCTCCACCGTCGCCACCACCACGTCCCCGATCTTCACCGGCGCGAGGAACTTGAGCGTTTGCGAGAGGTACACCGCGCCCGGCCCCGGCATGCGGGTTCCGATGACCGCGGAGATCAGGCTGGCCGTGAACATGCCATGGGCGATGCGCTGGCCGAAGCGGGTGGAGGCGGCGTAGTCGTCCGAGAGGTGGATGGGATTGTTGTCGCCCGACACTTCGGCGAACTGGTTCACGGTGCTGGCCATGACGGTTCGCATGAGCGTATCGCGCATGCCGGGGGAGAGTTCGCCGTAGGTGTACGTCTTCAAGGACACAGCCATGATCTCCCGGAGCCGACCTGGGATCGACGTGGGCCCCGCCAAGGGCGCCGAAATGGCGGACTAGCATCGGGCGAAGAAACCGGACACTCGCCTTTCGTCTGCGGCGTCCGTTCAGACTCTCTTCATGACGAGAGCATAACGTCGAAACACAATCGATACTTGTATTTTTAGCCCTCCTTGCCGCGTTCCGCGGCAGATTGGAGGGGCCAAGGAGTTGACGATGCCTGGTTCCAAGACCGCCGAGAGCGCCGGCGCTCCCGGCCGTACCGCGCCCCTTCAGATCGTCACCTTCAGGGTCGATGGCCGCAGCTTCGGCATCGACGTCGGGGCGATCCGCGAGATCAAGGGCTGGCAGCCGACGACGCCGTTGCCCAACGCGGCCAGCCACGTGCTGGGGGTCATCAACCTGCGGGGCGCCATCATCGCCGTTTACGACTTGCGCCGACGGCTGGGCATCGGACCGACGGAGCTGTGCCGGTCGAGCGTCGTGCTGGTGGCCGATGTCGGCGAGAGGCAGATCGGCATTCTGGCCGACGCGGTGTCGGACATCGTGGACGTTCCGGAGTCCGCGCTGCGCGCCGCCCCTCCCCTGTCCAGCAGTGGAGAAGAACTCGTCCGCAGCCTCGTCGTGCGCGGCGAGGAGGTGGTCGCCCTGCTCGAACTCGACACCCTGATCACCGAGGTTCGCCAGGTCGCGTGAGACGGCGCGATCCGGACGTGGCCGTCCGCGTGCCCGGTCCCGCGGACGGGGACCGCCCCGTCGCTCCCAGGTTGCGTTTTTATAGTAAATGAAAATTTACCATCTCTGATTGAAGCTGGCGCGGAAGCACGAGTCGGCTCGGCGCATTCGACATGCCAGGGCCGTTTCTGCGCCTCGACATACAACCCTAAGTTATTTTCTCTCCGGGCACCCGCATGGCGGAACTAGAAGAACGTCGCCTGTCCGATCTGAGCGGCCCCGAGCGGGCCGCGATCCTGCTGCTCGTGCTCGGCGAGGAGCACGGCTCGCAGCTCTGGTCCGCCCTGGATGACGACGAGTTGCGCAAGGTCACGCTGGCCATGTCGACGCTCGGCACGGTGACGGCCAAGATTGTCGAGCAGGTGCTGGGCGATCTCGCCACGCAATCAAACCGGCTGACGGTCACCGGCGACTATGAGCGCACGCACGAACTGCTGCTCGCACTGCTCCCCAAGGAGCGCGTCGAGCCCATCATGGAGGAGATCCGCGGTCCGGCGGGGCGCACCATCTGGCAGCGCCTGTCCAACGTGCAGGACCACCTGCTCGCGAACTACCTGAAGACGGAGCACCCGCAAACCGTCGCGCTGATCCTCTCCAAGATCAAGGCCGAGCACTCCGCCAAGGTGCTGACCCTCCTGCCGGACGAGTTCGCCACCGATGTGATGCTGCGCATCCTGCAACTCGACACCGTCTCCAAGGCCGCGCTCGACCAGGTCGAGGAGAGCCTTCGCACGAACTTCATCGCCAACCTGTCGCAGACCTCCCGGCGCGACGCGCACGATCTGCTGGCGGAGATCTTCAACTCGTTCGATCGCCAGAACGAGACCAAGTTCATGGAGGCGCTGGAGACCACCGCTTTCAAATCCGCCGAGCGCATCCGCTCGCTGATGTTCACCTTCGACGACATCACCCGGCTGGATCCCAACTCCGCGCAGGTGCTCATCCGCAACGTCGACAAGGCCGACCTCGCCAAGGCGCTCAAGGGCACGGCGCAGCCGACGAAGGACTTCTTCACGAGCAAGATGACCGCCCGCGCCGCCACCGTCTTCAACGACGAGATGTCGGGGCTTGGGCCGATCCGGCTGAAGGAGGTCGACGAGGCGCAGCAGCGCATCATCGCCATCGCCAAGAGCCTCGCCGAAAAGGGCGAGATCGTCATCGCCAAGGGCGGCAAGGAAGACGACATGATCCTGGAATGAGCCGGCGGGCGCTTGGACTGAGCCGGCAGGCGCTTGGACCGAGCCGGCGGGCGCTGGGCCGCGTGTGAGGGGATCCGCTAGCGCGCGGCGTCGGTAACCTTGTCGATCTCGCTCATCAGGGTCTCGCCGGTGAAAGGCTTCAGCAGGATGTGCTGCAGCTTCACCTTCTCGAACTTGGAGCGGTCGAAGGTTTCTTCCTTCGTGGTCATGAGCAGGAACGGGATGCCGGAGAACTCCTCCCGGCGATCCATGATGACCTTCAGGTCGATCCCGTTCATGGGCATCATGAAGAAGTCGCTGATCACCAGCCCGTAGGGCTTCTGGCTGAGCTTGCGGATGGCCTCGGGTCCGCTGCCTGCGCCCTCGACGTCGAGAACGCCTTGCGCATTGAGCAGCGCCTTCACGATCCGGATGATCGCAAAGTTGTCGTCGACGACGAGAACGGGTTTCGATCGGTCGAAAGGCACTCTTCACGTCCTGATTGTTTCCATCCCGCTCCCATGGGCGCGGGGACACACGAGCCGGTTTCGAGACCGGCGGCTCTACGGGTCAGGCGGATGTGACATTGGCAGCGTCAACCGGCGCCGGCACGTCCGGAGCAGATTCCTTCCGGTACTCCGCGACGATGCGCCCGAGCTGGCGGGCCAGCTCGAGGGCCGTCGCGTTCGCTTCGTCCTTCACGCCCGAACGCACGATGGAGGAGATCGCCTCCACGTAGCGCCGGAGGATGACGGGCGGCACGGGCACGCTGGACCGGTTCTGAAGCACGTCGCACAGCCCCGACGCGAGGTGCCCCGCGATGGGATAGCCGAACTGCATGGCCTGCCCGCGCACGTCGTGCGCCACCATGAAGAAGGACTTGTAGTCGTCCGCGTCCTTCACGCTGGCGTCGAAGACCTCGAAGTGCTCGGAGAGGCGCTTGACCTCGCTGAGCATCCATTCGTTGAAGTTCGGGGCCAGCGCCTCCAGCGCCTTCTCGGCCCGGGCGATCATGTCGAAGGTCTCGGCCTGGCCCTTGTGCGAGCGCACGAGCGCTCTGGCGCGCAAGGTGTTGGACGGCGTGATCTCGGTGTAGTCTTCATGCACCGTGCGCTGCGGCTCGGCCGGGTTGAGCTTCTTCATCGTCATCTCTCCTGCACGAGGCCAGCGGCCATCTTGCGCGGAGCGATGACCTCACCGCCTCCGTTCGCCTTGCGCCGTTCCGGTCCGTAATACTCTGTCGCCTTGGTTCGACGCCGGTCGGGGCCGAAATAGGTCGCGGTCCTGATGAATGAACGCGGGTGAGCGACGACGCTCAGGATCCGCTGGTGAATGGTCTGGGCTGAAAGGGGCTTGACCAGGAATTCGGTGACGCCGGCGTCCCTGGCCTCCACCACGCGGTGCCGCTCGGAATGCACGGTCACCATGATGATGGGGACATAGGGGTTCACGCTGTTGTCGGAACAGCGCATCAGCTTGGTCATGTCGATGCCGTTGATCAGCGGCATTTCCCAGTCGGTGAACACGATGTCCGGGTAATGGGACGCGAAAGCGTCGAGGGCGGCCGCGCCGTCTTCGGCCTCGAACACCTCGCGCGCGCCGAAGCCGTGCAGCAGCGTCTTCACGATGCGGCGCATGTAGGTGTTGTCGTCGACAACCAGGAACCGCAGGCGGTGATATTCGACGCGGTACATGAGCGATCCCGGCCTCATCCGATCGCTCACTCTAGTGATAGTTGTGTTAATTTTCTCTTTGACTGCAATGAGCTACGCTACCACCTGGAGGTGTAGCGACAGAGCTAACGAGCTCTTAAACCGAAACAATGAGTCTCTGTTAACGCGATTGAAAGCGAGCGCTTGTAGTGTTCCAGCCCAAGGGCGCGAATTGGCGTGCTGTCCCGGAATTCCACGGGCAGAAAGGCGCTCGCCGCAACGGAGATTCATTATGGGGCTCGATCTTTCTACACCGATACTTGTTGTCGATGATTATCAGACGATGATCCGGATTATCCGGAACTTGTTGAAGCAACTCGGCTTCGACGATGTCGACGACGCTCTGGACGGCACGCAGGCCATCGAGAAGATGCGCAAGCGCAAGTACGGCCTCGTCATCTCGGACTGGAACATGGAGCCCATGACGGGCTACGAGCTCCTCAAGACGGTGCGCGCGGACGACGTGCTGAAGAACACGCCCTTCATCATGGTGACGGCCGAGTCCAAGACGGACAACGTGATCGCCGCCAAGAAAGCCGGCGTGAACAGCTACATCGTGAAGCCGTTCAACGCGCAGACGCTCAAGGCCAAGATCGAAGCCATCTGACCAGACGGCCACGGCCGGGCCGCTCCGACCCGGCGGAGTCGATGGAGACCGGCGCTTCCGGCCGGCTCACCAGACCAGCTTGTCGATCACCGCCGTCGGAACGGGCGCCGGGGGCATGAGTAGGGTCTGGAGCGCAGCCGCGGTGAGGCCGTTCTCGGCGAGCCCCAGTTCACGCGTATGGATGCCCCTGGCCACGAACAGCGACGCGCACCCCAGCGCGACGGCGCCCGCGACATCCGTGCGCAGCGCGTCGCCGATGGCCATCACTTTGGAGAGCGGCGTGCCGGCGCGCCGGATTCCTTCGGCCACCTCAAGCGCAGCGGCGTAGATCGCGGCGTAAGGCTTGCCCGCCATCCTCACCTCGCCTCCCATCTCGCCATAGAGTTCGGCGAGGGCGCCGGCGCAGTAGATGAGTTCGTCGCCCCGCTCCACCACCAGGTCCGGGTTGGCGCAGAGCATGGGAAGCCGCAGCGCCAGCGCCTCGCGCAGCACGGTCCTGTAGTCCTCCGGCGTTTCCCGGTCGTCGTTCACGAGCCCGGTGCACACGACGATCCTGGCCTCGCGCAGCGGGACCGAAGCTGCCGACAATCCATGGAACAGGGGCCAGTCGCGTTCCGGTCCGAGCCAGTGGTAAGGCCGCTCCGGCTCGGCCTCGAGCTGGCTGCGGGTCACGTCGCCTGAAGTGACGATCCCGTCATAGGCGCTGCGCGCCACGCCCATCCCGTCCAGGATCTCGATGACGGAAGGTCCCGGCCTCGGCGCATTCGACACCAGCACCACCGTGCCGCCGCGAGCCCGGAACCGCGTCAGCGCATCGCCCGCCCCGGCGTGAGCCTTCACGCCGTCGTGGAGAACGCCCCAGATGTCGCACAGGGCCACGTCATAGGGCGACGACCATTCGGCGAAGCCTTCGAGCAGTTGCGGTAACGGGTGACGCGCCATCGAGTGCCTCTTTCCCCACGGGAACGTCGAACGCCCGCCGTTGGTCCCGCCGGGAGACCCGTTTCAGCCCTGGAGACGTGCTGGCCAGTTCCACGACGCGCCGAGGCTCAGCCGGCTAACGAGCCGCCGGCGGCGAGTCAAGCACTGGTGCGCCGGAGGAAGGCCCGCAACGGCGCGCCGCGGGGCCGCGGCTCTTCCGCCGCCTCCGGCTCGGGCGTCGCGTCCCGCGAGGCATCGCCGGCGGGCGCAGGCTTCTCCTCGCTCGCGGCCACCACCTGCCCCGCGGGCTCGACGGAGCCGTCGAGCACGTCGAGGCGAACGGTGCGGGCGGGAGCGAGGGCCTCGCCCTGGGCCAGCGCCGTCCCGAATTCCTGCAATTCCAGGGCGATCGTCTCTGTCCGAACGCCGTCCACGATGAGGCTGACGCCATGCCGCGACATGAAGCCGGCGAGATCGGCCGGATGGATCTCGACCGGGATCCGCCCCTCCGCCGCAGCCATCAGCACATCGGCCGAGATTCGGATGTAGCGCGTGCCCCGCATGGCGAGCGCGCGGGTGTCGACGCTGAAATCGGGCGACTCGTCGAGCACGAACCGCACGCCGATGCTCTGCAGCGCATCCAGCGATTCCCGCTCGCGCCCCGCCGCGTCCCGGAAGACGGGATGCGCCACCCGGAACAGAATTCGCCCGGCCAGCGCCTCGTCACCGGACACGGCGGCTGAGACCTGCTGGAAGACCTGCGGATCAGAGAAGGCGCGCCGCGTGCCGTTGAAGATGACCGGCACGTCCCGGTTTCGCTGCAGGAGATGGCGCGCCACCTTCACCGCGTGGGCGAGAACGTAGGCGTCCAGGCGCTGGGACAGGCCGAGATCGGCGGCGATGGCCGTCACCGCCGCGTGGTCCAGCATGCGGCCTGCGGAGGTCCGCACCCGCGTCTGCATCTCGTACAGCTTCACGCGCCGTTGGGGCAGAACGACGACTGCCTGAAGCATCAGCTCGACGGCGTCAGCCTTGATCGCATCCGCCACCGCCGCGAGGTCGTCGGGCGCGGACGCCGCGTCTGCGAGGGAAGAGGGTTTCCCGTCGGCTGGCGGCTCCGACCCCTGCTGCACGCTCGCCACCGCCCGGCGGATCAGGTCCGACACGGGCAGGGGAATGTCAGGAACCGCGAATTCAGGCTTCCTGCCGCGGGAGAGCACGGTCTCGGCCGAAACCCAGGACGACGCATCCGGACCGGCCTCCGCCGGGGTTTCCCGCCCTGGGCTGGTCCCGTTCTTGCCAGTGGCGGCCTGACTGCTCGTGTTCTTGCCGTTCGCCGTCTTGCCGTTCGCCGTCTTGCCGTTCGCCGTCTTGCCGTCCACCGGAGCGCCATCCGGGGGCTTGGGAGCGAACAGCTCTGCGTCGTGCATCGCCACGGCTTCGGCGAGGTCGCGCATGACGGCGCCGACGGCGTCGAGTTCGGACGCCACCGCCCGCACGGTGCTGCGGCTGTAGTGGATCATCTTGTCGTCGACAGCGACGATCTTCTGTTCGAGGGCGACGACCCGGCGGCCCAGCATGTCGAGCTTGGCCTCGATGTTCTTCATTTTGCCGGCCGAGATGGCTCCGCCACCGCGGCTGCGCAGAGCGAGAGGGATCATCAGCGCGGTCAGCACGACGCCGGCGAGCGCCGCGTAGGGCCACGCCAGTCCTGCGCCGGACCACAGGCTCACGGCAGACGATGCGGCGACCACAACGATCGCCCCGATGGTGATGAGCGACTCGAACTTGCCAGACACGAACAGGATCCGTCAGCGACAAAATGTGACCATAGCGGACCGCGCTGATTCGGACGACCGGGCTCGCGAGTCCGCTGGATCAGGGGAAAGCGGGCCATATGCTCAGCTCTTTGTGCTCAGCTCTTGGCGCTCAGCTCTTGGCGCTCAGCTTTTGGGCTCGGCCGTGGCGAGACGAAGCTTCTCGCTCACCGTCACCAGCGCGCTCTGCTGCAGGTTCGCTCGCTTCATGAAACTCGTGGGATCCCGGGCGACGTCGGGAAAGCTCTGGGAAAGCTTCGCCGAAACAGCGCGGCCCGCCCCTGCCTGCGCCTGGGCTCCCTTGGTGATCAGGTTGGAGAGCAGCGCGGCAGGATGAGGGAGTTGGTCGCTCATGCCTGCGTAGCTGTCGTTCTTCTCCGCGAGGTTCGCCATCGCGACCGCCAGCAGCAGGGAACGCCACGGATTGTCGGGCGCGCCCGCCTGCGCGACTTCGGACAGGATCGCGAGTCCCTTCCTGTACTCCCCGCGCTCGATCTGGCGGAACCCGGCGCTCTGCAGCACCTCGAGGCTGTATGGATTGAGCTCGATGGCTCGCTCGATGGCCTTTTCGGCTGCGGCCGCGTCACCCTGGGCCGCCAGCACGTCGGAAAGAACCTGCAGCGAACGGGCGCTCTGGGGAGCCAGGGTCACGGCCATGCGCGCATGGGCGAGCCCCATGTCCAGGAGGTGATCGTTGGTCGCTCCGACGTCCAGCCGGTATTTCTCGATGTCTGCGCTGGCCAGCATCGCCCAGCCCGCTGCGAAGCGGGGAAAATCGGCGATCGTGCGCTCGAGGCAGAGCCCCGTGATGCTGTTGGCTTCGTCGCGCGCGCCGCTCAGCCAGCTGTTGGCTTCCAGCAGGCACGCGGCGGGAACGCTGAGCGGGTCCGCCTGGCGCTTCGCCCCGCCAGCGTCGCTGGCCACGACGCCCGACGGGCTCGCGACGATGGCCGCGACCCGGCGCATGAAGGCCGTCTCGGAGAGCCCCTGCCCTTCCGTCAGGCCGATGATGAACTCCCCCGACCAGACGATCCGCTGCGAGAGTTCGTGCCTGAGCCGAAGCGAGACCTTGCTGCTCGCGCCCTGCCGCAAGAGCCGGCCGGTGAGCGTGTAGGTGTCTTCCGCGAGCGGAGGCGTCGCACCCGCCGACTGGGGCCCGATCTCGACGACGGTGATGTCCTCGAAACGGGCCAGGCCGTTGCGCAGGAGATCCGTGAGGAGGGCGGCGTGGGTCCTTCCGGCTTCGGTGGTTTCGGCGATCGGCGGAATCAGCACCGTTCCGAACGTGGTCAGGCTCTGCGGCTGGCGGACCTTGCCGGGGAAAGACGCGGGTTCGTTGGTCAGGGCGGCGAGCGTCGGCTGCGAACGGTCCAGCGCACCGGTGGTCTGCACGCCGCGGTTGGTCTCTGCCGGCCACCAGGCGCTCGCGACGGCGACGACGGCCACCAGCATCATGGCCATGCCGCCCACGAGCGCGACCCGCCCGGAGGCCTGCCTCTTGTTCGCCAGCGCCGTGGCCGTCGCGGCCGCTTCGGAGGTCGCCGCGGCGGCCGCCTCCGCCGCCGAAGCAGGATCCTCCTCACGCATGGCGAAGGTGGGGATGTAGGAACCGCGCGGGATGTCGATCACCACGGGATCCGCGCAGCGTCCGTAATAGCGCTCGAGCGAACGCCTCAGGCGCGTGGCCTCCACGCGCACGATGGGGTCCACTTGCGGATCAAAGCTTTCGGCCCTGCCGAGTACTTCGGTGGCCACAGTATAGGCCTTGATGGTGTCCTCGCGCCCTTCCAACGTGCGTTCGACGATGAAGCGCAGAAACGCCGTGAGGTTCGGCGACGCCCTGAACTCCTCGCTGGCGAGAACGCGGCCGAGCGCTTCTCGTGCGACGCTCGCTGGAATGGTGAGTCCCGTCATTAAACAATATGCCTAAAATGAGGAAGTGAAACTGCAATCTGGCAACGAAGTCAGCATACCGCTGATTGAGAACAGCTGCGAATCATAAACACGACGTCTCAACAAGAGGACAATGGTCGTGCGGGAACAAGCGCGTTCCGAGTAACAGTCGGTACACTATCGTATAAAATGTCCCGTGCCCATTCTCCTTCGCGAAACACGGCGCGTGCTTCGTTCACAATTGCAGGATCGACGCTTTGCGGGTTGCGATTTTCGCATCATCGTGCGTGCGCGCGACCTTCTTTCGCCTGTTGTGCTCTGATAGGCTCTCCCTTCTGCGCAACACAAAGGACCCTGGCCCATGTCACTCGCTCACGACCCGTCTTCGCGAGGCGACGCCGCCCCGAACGATCTTGAAGCCTTCTGGCTTCCCTTCACGGCGAACCGTTCCTTCAAGAAGAACCCGCGGATGATCGCCGGGGCGAAGGACATGCACTACATCACTCCCGAAGGCCGCAAGGTCTTTGACGCGGTCGCGGGGCTTTGGTGCTGTAACGCCGGACACAACCGGCAGCCGATCGTGGAGGCCATCCAGAAGCAGGCGGCCGAGCTCGATTTCTCGCCCACCTTCCAGTTCGGCCATCCCAAGGCGTTCCAGCTCGCCTCGCGCATCGCCTCGCTGGCGCCCGGCGATCTCGACCATGTTTTCTTCGCCAATTCGGGCTCGGAGGCTGTCGACACCGCGCTCAAGATCGCGCTCGCCTACTGGAACGTGCGCGGCCAGGGCTCCAAGACCAGGCTCATCGGGCGCGAGCGCGGGTACCACGGCGTCGGCTTCGGCGGCATCTCCGTCGGCGGCATCGTTAGCAACCGCAAGTTCTTCGGCTCGCTGCTGGCCGGCGTCGATCACCTGCCCCACACCTACAACAGGCAGGAGCAGGCGTTCTCGAAAGGTGAGCCGGAATGGGGTGCTCACCTCGCCGACGAACTGGAACGTATTGTCACGCTTCATGACGCTTCCACGATCGCAGCCGTCATCGTCGAGCCCATGGCGGGATCGACGGGTGTGCTGCCTCCTCCCAAGGGGTACCTGAAGCGCCTGCGGGAGGTCTGTGACAAACATCACATCCTCCTCATCTTCGACGAGGTAATCTCTGGCTTCGGCCGGCTGGGCTACGCCTTCGCCGCCGAGCGCTACGGCGTCACTCCGGACATGATCTGCTTCGCCAAGGCCGTGAACTCCGGCACCGTGCCGATGGGCGGCGTCATCGCCCGCAAGGGCATCTACGACCAGTTCATGAGCGGCCCGGAGCACGTCATCGAGTTCTTCCACGGCTATACCTATTCCGGTCATCCGCTCGCCGCGGCGGCGGGCGTGGCCGCGCTCGACCTCTACCGCGAGGAGCAGCTCTTCGAGCGCGCCAAGGCGATGGAGTCGAAGTGGATCGACGCGATCATGACCCTGAAGGGCCTGCCGAACGTGCTGGACATCCGCGCGGTCGGCCTCGTCGCGGCCATCGACCTCGCCTCCAAGCCCGACGCCTTCGGCGCCAGGGCGTTCGAGGCCATGGACCGCGGCTTCCGCGAGCAGGACCTGATGATCCGCATCACCGGGGAGACCATCGCTGTCACGCCCCCGCTGATCATCAGCGAGGACCAGATCGGCGAACTCGTCGACAAGCTCGGGAAGCTGATCAAGGCCGTGGCCTGAGGCGGGGCGGATTTGAATGTGGCGCGGCCGGGGATGCGTCCCCGGCCGTTGTCGTTCAGGCGCTCGCCTCGGCGGTGAAGAGCGTTCCCCCCGCGGCGGCCAGCGCCCTGCGAAGGTCCTTGTCGAGAGTGGCAAGGGGGCAGCCGAGGCGAAGGCTCAATTCGAGGTAACACGCATCATAGCTGGTCAGACGATGCCGGCCTGCCAGGGTCAACGTGTCGCCCGGCGCCATGTTGGCCGTCAGCGGGTCCACCGTGATGGGCAGATTGGCGACATGACGCTTGAACCGCGACGCGCGATCCTCGTCGATGAGCCCGGTCCGAAGGCTCCGCGCGACGACGTTGCTCAATTCGAGATGCCATAGCGAGGGAACTGCAGCCTCGACGTCCATCCCGCTGAAACTCAACAGCACCATCCTGGCGTAGTCCTGGTCCACAGGACTTCCATCACCGCTCAGCCATCGTATTGCGACCGAGGCGTCGAGCACCACGCGCATCAGCGCCGGCCGTCCTCGATCATCGCCTTGATGGCGGCGCCGTCCAATTGGGGCCGGCTTGGATCGTCCATCATGTCGAGCAGCGCACGAACGGCTTCCTGACGGGAGCCGCGCGTCGGCTCCACGGGCCGCAACTCTGCCACGGGCTTGCCGCGAACGCTGATCGTGAAGGTGCGGCCCGCTTCGACCTCCCGCAGCAGACGGGGAAGATGAGTCTTGGCTTCATAGGCGCCGATGGGAATGGATTTGGCCACGCGATGCTCCAGCCGACTGGTCTATTAGACTAGTCTATGGCCAATCCCACTGCAAGTCTGCTTGCCGCTCCATCCCCGGCGCGCTAACACGCGCCACCTGATCACCGAGGCCACGCCGCGCCATGACCGCTCCCGCCGACGCCCCCCAGGATCCCGGCAAGGATCTGGCCAAGGATCTAGCCAACGATCATCCCGCCTCTCGCAAGGTCAAGGCGCAGGCTCCTCGCGGCTTCGGCGATCGCGGGCCGGCGGACATCGCCGCCACCGAGCGCATGCTGGCCGCCATCCGCGAGACGTTCGAGCTTTACGGCTTCGAGGCCGTGGAGACGCCCTTCGTGGAGTTCACCGACGCGCTCGGCAAGTTCCTGCCCGACCAGGACCGGCCGAACGAGGGCGTCTTTTCCTTCCAGGACGACGACGACCAGTGGCTGTCGCTGCGCTACGACCTCACTGCGCCGCTGGCCCGCTACGTCGCCGAGAACTTCGACGCGCTGCCCAAGCCCTACCGCAGCTATCGCTGCGGCTGGGTGTTCCGCAACGAGAAGCCCGGCCCCGGCCGCTACCGCCAGTTCATGCAGTTCGACGCCGACACCGTGGGCGCGCCTTCCGTGGCGGCGGACGCCGAGGTTGCCATGATGATGGCGGATACGCTGGAGGCGGTGGGCATCCCGCGCGGGGAGTATGTTGTTCGGGTGAACAACCGGAAGGTTCTGGACGGGCTGCTTGAGGCAATCGACATCGGTGGCGAGGCGAATGCGGGGCGTCGCCTGATTGTTCTTCGCGCGGTCGACAAGCTCGACAAAGTCGGTCCAGACGGCGTCTTCGAACTTCTTGGCAACGGACGCCGTGACCAAAGTGGCGACTTTACCAAGGGTGCAGGTTTGAGCAGTGCTCAGGCAGACAACGTGATGCGTTTCCTTGGCTTTTCCTTCACGGCTTTAACGGTGGATGGAAAGGGCGAATATCGTCGGGAAACCATTGACGTTCCCGAAGGAACGTCGTCCGGGGCAAAGCTGTCATGGCTTGAGTCACGGGTGACCCTGGGGCCGAGCGGGCTTCATGGCCTCGCCGAGCTTCGGGATATTGAGCGACTTCTCGCGGCCGCGGGCTATGACGGCCGCGTCGTCATCGACCCCTCCGTCGTCCGCGGCCTCGAATACTACACCGGCCCCGTCTTCGAGGGCGAACTCACCTTCGAGGTGAAGGACGACGACGGCCAGACCGTGCGGTTCGGCTCCGTGGCCGGTGGCGGGCGCTATGACGGCCTCGTCGCCCGATTCCGCGGCGAGCCGGTCCCGGCTACAGGTTTCAGCATCGGCGTCTCCCGCCTGCTCGCGGCGCTGAAGGTGCTCGGCCGCGTCGAAGACAAGGCCAAGGCGGGCCCCGTCGTCGTGCTCGTCATGGATGACAGCGAGATCGCGCATTACCAGACGCTCGTCGCCCAACTGCGCGAGGCGCGCGTCCCCGCGGAGCTCTACCTCGGCGGTGGCAAGATGAAGCCGCAGATGCGCTACGCCGACAAGCGCGGCAGCGTCTGCGTCGTCATCCAGGGCTCCAACGAGCGCGAGCGCGGCACGGTCCAGGTGAAGGACCTCGTCCTTGGCGCCAAGCTCTCCAGCGCGCCGGACCGCGAGACCTATCTCGCCATGCAGGCCGAGGCGCAGCTGGAAGTGCCCGAGGCGGACCTCGTCAAGACCGTGCGCATGGTCCTCGACAGGCATCGCTGACCCCGCCTGCTGGGGCGAGCCGCCCATCTGCCGCGAATGCTTCGAGATGGTCCGGCGTCACTAATGATCCTCATCCTGAGGAGCCATGCGCAGCATGGCGTCTCGAAGGACGGCCATCGATCGGGAGCGTTCCGGCGAAGGAACCCCAAGGCGGCGGTGCTTCGAGACGGCCTGCGGCCTCCTCAGCATGAGGGAGCATCGTGGAATTCGAACCGCATCTCCGATTCACTCTTCTCGCACCCTCCCCGTGCTAGGCACTCGCGCCGGGGCGGCGCTCTTGCTAAAGAGGCGCCGGACGAAGGGGACGCGTGTGGCCACGACTGACCGAGACGACACGGCTGGAGCGGGCGCGGGCCTGGCGGAGCGCCTGACGGCGTTCTTCGGCGAATCCGGCTACGCGCGCACGGAACCGCCGGTGCTGCAGCCGGCCGGCATCTTCCTCGATCTCTCCGGCGAGGACATCCGCCGCCGGATGTTCGTCACGTCCGATGCGGATGGCGCCGAGTGGGCGCTGCGGCCGGAATACACCATCCCCGTCGCTCGCGCCTTCCTGGCGGGCGGGGAACCCCGCCTTCCCGCCCATCTCAGCTATTGCGGCCCGGTGTTCCGGCTGCGCGCGGGCGAGCCCGGAGAGTTCGTGCAGGCAGGCATCGAATCCTTCGGCCGCGCCGACAGCGAGGCGGCGGACGCCGAGGTGCTGTCGCTCGCCGTCGAGGCCGTGGTCGGCGCAGGGCTGGAGCGCCCGGAAATCCGGCTGGGCGACGTCAGCCTGTTCACCGCCCTCATCGGCGCGCTGAAGCTTCCCGCCGCGCGCGTGCGCAAGCTGAAGCAGGCCTTCGCGCAGGGCAAGCTGGACGCCGCCTCCATCGAATCCCTGGCCAACGGCCAGGCCGTCATCGGCGAGCACGCCGGCCTCCTCAAGACGCTGCACGGGCAGGATCCGCTGGCGGCCCGCGCCTTCGTCGAGGATCTCCTGAAGATCGCCGGCATCTCCGCCGTGGGCGGGCGCACGGCCGGCGAGATCGCCGAGCGCTTCCTGGTGCAGGCCGCGGCCGAGGCCGATGGCGGCATTCCGGCCGAGTTGCAGGCTCTGCTGGCGCGCTACGCCGCCATTGCGGGCGATCCCGACGCCGCCTCCGCGCAACTGCGGGCGCTGGCCGCCGAGGCGAAGCTCGATCTTTCCGAAGCGCTGGACAGCTTCGACAGCCGCACCGGCTTCATCGCCGCGCGCGGCGTGGACGTCACCACGCTGGCCTTCTCCGCCGCCTTCGGCCGCAACCTCGATTACTACACCGGCGCGGTGTTCGAGATCCGCGATGCGCGCGCTGCCGATCAGCGCCCCATCGTCGGCGGCGGCCGCTACGACCGCCTGCTGCAGACGCTGGGCGCGCCCTCCGCCATTCCCGCCGTCGGCTGCTCGATCTGGATCGACCGGCTCGCGGCGAGCTGCGGACGGCGCTAGGCCATGGGACCGACCGCGATGACCCCCGCTTTGCAGGATCCGCCGCTCTCCCTCGCCGTTCCCTCCAAGGGCCGGTTGCAGGAGAACGCGACCGCCTTCTTCGCCCGCGCGGGACTGCCGCTCGTCACGGGCCGCGGCGCGCGGGACTACCGCGGTTCGATCGCCGGCGTGGATGATGTCGAGGTTCTCTTCCTCTCGGCCTCGGAGATCGCCCGCGAATTGTCGCAGGGCGGCGCGCATCTCGGCATCACCGGCGAAGACCTCGTGCGCGAATCGATTCCGGACGCCGACCAGCGCATCGAGTTGCTCACACCGCTGGGCTTCGGACACGCCAATGTGGTCGTCGCCGTGCCGCAGGCCTGGATCGACGTGCGCAGCATGGCCGATCTCGAGGACGTCGCCAGCACGTTCCGCGCCCGCCACGGCCGCAAGATGCGGGTGGCGACGAAGTACCTGAACCTCACCCGCAGCTTCTTCGCCGGCCACGGCATCGCCGATTACCGCCTCGTTGAGAGCCTCGGCGCCACCGAGGGAGCGCCCGCCTCCGGCGCGGCGGACCTGATCGTCGACATCACCACCACAGGCGCGACGCTGGCCGCCAACGCGCTGAAGATCGTGGAGGACGGCGTGATGCTGCGCAGCGAGGCGAACCTCGTCGCCTCCACCAGCGCCGCCTGGGGCCCGCGCGCGCGCCGCGCAGCCGCCTCCATGCTGGCCCGCATCGCCGCCGAGGAAACGGCCCGCACCACGCGCGAGCTGCGCGTCACGCTGCCGCCCCGCGGCGGGGACGTGCTGGCGGGGCTACCCGCCGCCTGGAACGTCACGGTGCTCGAATCTGCGGCGGAAGGCCGCCCCGCCGTGCTCGCCTGCGCCAAGTCCGTGCTCTTCGCGCTCTCCGAATGGCTGGTGGCCGCGGGCGCGACGCGCGTCTCGATCGCGCAGGCCGACTACGTGTTCTCCGCCACGAACGCGCTGATGGAGCGGCTGGAGAGCCGCATCGGCGCGGGCTGAGCGGATTGTCCCGGGCTACGCCCTCCTGCGGGCTCGGAGGAAACCGTTAACCATGCCGGATTGCGGCGCTGCGCGCGTGCGACTATGCTCCGCGCCGCCTCCCCGGCCCTGCCCATCTTGAGAGTGTTCTGATCCCATGTTGTTCCGTCTCCTGCCGGTCGCGCTCGTGGCCGCCTGCATCGCCGGCCCCGCTGCGGCCCAGCTCCCGCCCGGCAAGAACAAGCCCGCCGAGGGCGACCCCAGCATGAAGCAGGCGCCGCAAGCCCCGCAGAAATTCCCCATCGACCTGCAGTGGACTCTCGTCAGCCTCACAGGCAAGCAGGTCCCGGCCGAGCGCCCCTCGGTCCAGATCGACAGCCAGTTCCGTGCGCGCGGCTTCGGCGGCTGCAACACCTTCTCGGCCACCGCCATCCCGCAGCCCGGCCAGCGCTTCGCCGTCGGCCCCATCGCGCAGACGAAGAAGGCCTGCGCGCCCGGCGTGAACGAGTTCGAACGCGCCTTCCTCATCGCCTTCCGCACAGCCGTGTTCTGGGGCCTGAAGGACGGCTACCTCGTCTTCGCCGGCCCCGGCGGCGAGATGAAGTTCGAGCGCGGACTGTAAGCGAGGACCCACCAAAGGTCCTCATGCTGAGGAAGCCGCGAAGCGGCTGTCTCGAAGCACCGCACCCTCGCGTGCGCCTCCTATCAGCTCACCACCGCAGGCCGTCCTTCGAGACGCAGGCCCAAGATGGGCCTGCTCCTCAGGATGAGGAGCATGGCGGCTTGGCGAGGATGCCGAGCGGACCAGCGCCGAACGGCAGCAAACGGGCGAAGACCCCCAAACGGTCCTCATGCTGAGGAAGCCGCGAAGCGGCTGTCTCGAAGCACCGCACCCTCTCGTGCGCCTCCCATCAGTTCACCACCACAGGCCGTCCTTCGAGACGCAGGCCCAAGATGGCCTGCTCCTCAGGATGAGGGGCATCGAAGCCAGGGGCGCATGCCTCACGCCGGGAGGCGAGACACGTCCACCGGTGCGAAGACGCCGTCGGCGGCGGGCTGCATCTCGACGCGGCGCGTGTGCATCGCGAGCAGCGTCGAGCGGTGGCCGATGGAGACGAGCGTGGTCGAAGGCAACTGGTTGTGCAGCGCCTCGTAGAGCGCCTTCTCGGTCACCTCGTCCAGCGCAGCCGTGGCCTCGTCGAGGAACAGCCAGTCGGGCTTGGCCAGCAGCGCGCGGGCGAGCGCGATGCGCTGCTGCTCGCCGCCGGAGAGCCGCGCGTTCCAGTTGTCGTCCTCGTCCAGCCTGTCGGCGAGATCGGGCAGGCGCGCCGCGAGGAGCGCGCTGCGGATGGCCTCGTCGGAATAGGCGCCGGCCATGCCGGGGTAAGTGACCGCCCCTCGCAGCGTGCCCATGGGGATGTAGGGCCGCTGCGGCAGCAGCATCACGGTTGCGCCGTCGGGTACGGTGATGGCGCCCTCGCCATAGGGCCAGATGCCCGCGAGAGCCCGCATGAGGGTCGACTTGCCGGAGCCAGAGGGGCCGGTGATCAGCGTGGGCTCGCCGGCCTCCAGCGTCAGCGCGGGCGACGTCACGATGGTGCGGCCCGTGGGCAGCTTCAGCGTGAGGCCGCGGATGGTGACGTCGTCCTGCACCGCGGTCTCGATGTCGATGCGCGGCGGCGTGCGGCCCAGCGAGCGGGCGCGGCGCATGGCGTCGTTGAACGTCGTCAGGCGGTCGATGACCGACTTGTACTCGGCAAGGCTGACGTAATAGCTGACGAAGAAGTTCAGCGCGCCCTCGACGTTGCTGAAGGCCCCGGCCGTCTGCGACATCACGCCGAGCTGCACCTTCCCCAGGAAATAGAACGGCGCGACGATGACGTAGGGGATGATCGGGCTGATCTGGCCATAGGCGGCCGTGAACGCCATCAGGCGCTTGCGCAGGTTCACGATCGACCAGAAATTGCCGATCACCCAGCCGAAACGGCCCATGACGATCTGGCGCTCGGCCTTCTCGCCTTCGAGCAGGGCCACCTGCTCGGCATATTCGCGCAGTCGCGCCAGCGAGAAGCGGAAATCCGCCTCGTAGCGCTGCTGGTCGAAGTTCAGCGGCACCAGCCGGCGGCCAATCCAGTGCGTGATCAGCGTGCCGACGCCGGCATAGATCAGCGCCACCCAGAACAGCAGGCCGGGAACGACGACGTTGGTGCCGGGGAAGGTGAAGGCCGCGGAGATCGTCCACAGGATGATCGAGAACGACACCAGCGAGCTCACCGTGGCGAGCAGCCGGATGGAGAAGCCGTAGGTGCTCTCGATGAAGCTGGAGATGTCGACGGCGATGCGCTGGTCGGGGTTGTCGGCCTGGCCGCCCGACAGCGCCATGCGGTAATGCGTGCCGTCCTTCAGCCAGTCGCGCACCATGTGGTCCGTCAGCCATTGCCGCCAGCGGATGGTGAGGCCGGACTGGATGACGTATTCGACGATGGCGCTGAGGATGTAGATCGCCGCCCAGACCAGGAACACGGTGAACAGCAGCGTCCAGAACTGCTCCTCGTTCTTGTCCTGGATGGCGTTGAACCAGTCCCGGTTGAAGAAGGACAGGCGTACGGAAATGCCGACCTGCGCCTGGTTGATCAGCACCAGCGTCACCACGGCGAGGGTGGCGAGCCGGCTCTCGCGCATGCGCACCGTGCCGAAGGGCCAGATCTGCGCCCGGCCGACCTCGCGCGTGTCGAAATAGAGATCCGCGATGTGGGTGATGGTGCGGATCACCGGGATGTAGGACGCCGCCCAGACGATGACGCCGAACACGGCGACGGTGATGGGCAGGCTCGAGGGCGGCCCGAACTCCGCCAGCGACTCCGGCCACAGCCCCGCGCGGATCAGCAGCGTCAGCAGGCCGAACACGATGTACTCGACCGCGAAGATGCCTGCGAAGACGCGCAGGAACGAGGAAATCTTCGCCGACATCCAGGTGCTGCCGGCCAGTAGCAGGCCGGAGAAGGCGATGCCCAGCATGGTGCGATCGCCCTTGGCGAGGCCGAACACCGCCGCGGCGACCACGAAGGCCATCACCGCCCCGGCGAAGACGTGCTGCAGGGTGAGGCCGTCGCGGATGATCCCGGGAGACGCGGGGAGCTGACCAGGGGGAGTGAATGACTTGGAAGGTGCGCCGCTCATCAGGGGACTTCTCCACATCCGCCAGCGCGGAATCGTCGGTTCAACGGCGCGCAGCATATCGAAGGCGGGCGCGGCCCGGTAGCGCGGCGGGCCTTACAAATGCGTCACTTCCTGGAAAGGTGGCCGAGCCGTTCGGGCTCCCGCTGGAAAGCGCTGGCGGTCGCCGGCATCCGGCTTAACATCGTGCATTCCCCCCGGAGGAGACGCCATGCCTACCCCCTCGGCCACCCCAGCTCAGCAGTTCATCAGATTGGGAATGGGCTTCGCCGTCTCGCAGGGGCTGCGGGTGATGATCGAACTCGGCATCGGCGATCTGCTGGCTGGCGGCGAGAAACCGGTGGAGGAACTCGCCCGCGCGGCCGGCGCTGATTCCGACGCACTCTACCGCGTCATGCGGCTGCTCGCGCCCGAGGGGGTGTTCAGCGAGGTCCAGCCGCGTCGCTTCGTGCTGACGGAGATCGGCGCCGTGCTGCGCTCCGACAGGCCCGGGCCGCGCGAGTTCGTGCGAATGATCAACGAGGAGCCGTACCTCGCCTTCGAAAAGCTGCTGCATTCCGTCCGCACGGGGAAACCTGCCTTCGACGAGGTGTTCGGTAGCCCACGGTTCGACTGGTTGTCGCATCACCCAGAGCAGGCGGCCCTGTTCCAGCGCGCCATGGTGGCCCTGGGCCAGGGCAGCAACGAAGGCGTCGCAGAGGCCTACGATTTCGGGCCCTACACGCGCGTCGTCGACGTGGGAGGCGGGCATGGCCAGCTTCTCTCGGCGATACTGGCGCGCAATCCCCATTTGAACGGCGTGTTGCTCGACCTTCCCTCGGGCGTAGCGGCCGCCAGGCAGGGAGCCGGCGGGGCCCTGCCCCGCACCGAGTTCGTCGCTGGGGACTTCTTCGACAGCGTCCCCGCCGGCGATGTCTACGTCATCAAGAAGGTCATCCACGACTGGAACGACGAGCGCGCCATCGCCATCCTGCGGAACTGCCGCAGGGCGATGCTGCCGAACGGCAGGGTGCTCGTGGCCGAGACGCTCGTGCCCCGTGGCGACGAGCCGAGCCAGATCAAGAGCATCGACGTCGTCATGCTGGCCGTGACCGGCGGCCTGGAGCGGACGGAGGAGCAGTATGCCGGGCTGTTCGAAGCGGCCGGGCTAAAGCTCGAACGGGTGCTGCCGACGAAGGCTCCCATCTCGATCATCGAGGCGTCGGCCGCCTGAGGCGTTAGCCCTGCACATCGGGTCTCATTGGTCGGACTAGCCCTCATAAGAAAAGGGCGCCGGCTCGCGCCTACGCCCTCTCCTGTATCACGTGGGCTAGGAATGGACTTAGAAGTCCATTCCGCCGCCTCGAAACCGGGTTTACCCGGTTTCGATCTTGATCAGGGAAGTGGGCTAGGAATGGACTTAGAAGTCCATTCCGCCGCCCATGCCGCCGCCGCCCGGCATGGCCGGAGCGTCCTTCTTCGGCAGCTCGGCGATGAGCGCCTCGGTGGTGATCAGCAGGCCGGCGATGGAGGCGGCGTCCTGGAGCGCGGTGCGCACGACCTTGGTGGGGTCGATGATGCCGAGCTTCACCATGTCGCCGTACGAGCCGGTCTGGGCGTCGTAGCCGTAGTTGTAGTCCTTGCCCTCGAGGAGCTTGCCGACCACGACCGCGCCGTCATCGCCGGCGTTGTCGACGATCTGGCGAGCCGGGGTGACGATGGCGCGACGGACGATCTCGATGCCCGTCTTCTGGTCCTCGTTGCCGGCCTTCAACTTGGTGAGAGCAGCGACGGCACGCAGCAGGGCCACGCCGCCGCCGGGGAGGACGCCTTCTTCCACCGCAGCGCGGGTGGCGTTCAGCGCGTCGTCCACGCGGTCCTTCTTCTCCTTCACCTCGACCTCGGTCGCGCCGCCGACGCGGATCACCGCGACGCCGCCCGCGAGCTTGGCCAAGCGCTCCTGGAGCTTCTCACGGTCGTAGTCCGAGGTGGTCTCCTCGATCTGCGCCTTGATCTGGTTGACGCGGCCTTCGATGTCCTTCTTCTTGCCGGCGCCGTCGATGATCGTGGTGTTCTCCTTCTCGACGCGCACCTTCTTGGCGCGGCCGAGCATGGCGAGCGTCACGGACTCGAGCTTGATGCCGAGGTCCTCGGCGATCATCTGGCCGCCCGAGAGGATGGCGATGTCCTCGAGCATGGCCTTGCGGCGGTCACCGAAGCCGGGAGCCTTGACGGCGGCGATCTTCAGGCCGCCCCGCAGCTTGTTGACGACGAGCGTGGCGAGAGCCTCGCCCTCGATGTCCTCGGCGATGATCAACAGCGGCTTGCCGGTCTGGACGACGGCTTCGAGGATCGGCAGCAGCGCCTGGAGCGACGACAGCTTCTTCTCGTGGATGAGGATGTAGGGGTCCTCGAGCTCGGCGACCATCTTGTCCGCATTCGTGATGAAGTACGGGGAGAGGTAGCCGCGGTCGAACTGCATGCCCTCGACGACGTCGAGCTCGGTGCTGGCCGTCTTGGCCTCCTCGACTGTGATGACGCCCTCGTTGCCGACCTTCTGCATGGCTTGCGCGATCATCTCGCCGACAGAGGTGTCGCCATTGGCGGAGATGGTGCCGACCTGCGCCACTTCGGCGTTCGATGTCACCTTCTTGGAGTTCTTCTTGAGGTCAGCGACCACAGCGTCGACCGCGAGGTCGATGCCGCGCTTCAGGTCCATCGGGTTCAGGCCGGCGGCGACCGCCTTGGTGCCTTCCTTGACGATGGAGGCGGCGAGAACGGTGGCCGTCGTGGTGCCGTCGCCGGCGGCGTCGTTCTGCTTGGAGGCGACTTCGCGCACCATCTGGGCGCCGAGGTTCTCGAACTTGTCCGAGAGCTCGATCTCCTTGGCGACGGTGACGCCGTCCTTGGTGATGCGGGGCGCGCCGAAGGACTTCTCGATGACGACGTTGCGGCCCTTCGGACCGAGCGTCACCTTGACGGCGTTGGCGAGGATGTCCACGCCGCGCAGGAGGCGATCGCGGGCGTCGGTGGAGAACTTGACGTCTTTAGCAGCCATGTGTGGTGCTCCTTGAATGTGCTGGGATGGTTATCGTGTCGGGTAGAGGTTCAAGGGACCGCTCAGGCGGCCTTCTTGCCCTTCACCGGAGTGGCGACGACCACGCCGAGGATGTCGGATTCCTTCATGATCAGGAGGTCCTGACCGTCGATCTTCACCTCGGTGCCGGACCACTTGCCGAACAGCACGCGATCACCGGCCTTGACGTCGAGCGGGACCAGCTTGCCGGCCTCGTCACGGGCGCCGGGACCGACCGCGACCACCTCGCCCTCCTGGGGCTTTTCCTTGGCGGTCTCGGGGATGATGATCCCACCCTTCGTCTTCTCCTCGGCGTCGATGCGGCGGACGACCACGCGGTCATGCAGCGGACGGAAGCTCATGTGTGTTTCCCCTTAAGGCGACGCGCATTGGGCGCTGAAGCTCTGTCGATACGGGCCTGTTAGCACTCTTTCGTAGTGAGTGCCAGCAGGGTGCGCCTGAGATAAGAGCGAGCCCAAAGGGTGTCAAGACGTCGCAAGCGCGGCTTTTGCGGGAACTTTCCCGGAAATCGCCGGGCCGGATCGGAGCGCGCGAGGCCTCACCGCGTTCCTGAAGCAAATCCATGACAGCACGATGGCCGATCCGCACGCTCTACCGCAGCAGGCCGGCGCTCGCCAGCTTTCTCTGCCGGTGAGACTTGGCCGCAGCGCCTCAGTCCAGCGACTTGGTGAATCGGTATTCGAAGGTTCGCCCCACATCGTGCAGCGCCCGGGCGCCCGGGCGCTGCAGGAACCCCTGCCTGCGATAGAAGCGGTGGCCATCGCTGAAGCGCGTGTCGGACCACAGGCCCACCCGCTGCATCCCGTGCTCCCTGGCCCACGCGAGCGCGAGCCCCAGCAGCCGCGCAGCCGTTCCCCGGCCCCGCCAGTCCCGCGCGAGATACACCTTGAACAACTCCGCCTCGTCCGGCTTCCACGAGGGGACGACCGCCAGCGAGCCCACGATGTCGTCCGCCTGCGCCACCCACAGCCTGCCGCCGAGGCGGGCGAAGTGGCTTGCCGGAGCGGCGAGTTCGGGGAACTCCTCCGGCACGAACGGGCAGTCCTCATATTCCGCGAAGACGGTGCGGATCAGGTCCGAAAGGCGAGGACCGTCGCCGTCGACGGCGTCGCGGATCACAGGATCGGGGCGGGCGACTTCGGGCATGGGGACGCTCGATGCAGGGCTCCCGCGAGGCAAGACTCCTGCGAGATCAGGGCTCGCGCGAGATCAGGGCTCCCGCGAGGCGGAATTCGGGCGAGGGTCGCGGCAGGAAGACGCTTCTCGCACGATCCCGCCATCGGTTGAAGCGGCCGTTGCGCACCGCACGGACCCGACTACTCGAAGATGGCGTCGATCTCGGATTGCGAGAGGTGCCCGGCGTCGGCGGGGAGCCGGGGACCGTTCTCCAGGCCGCCGACCGGCGGCGACGGAAAGCGGGCGTTGACGACGTCATTGGCGGGCGCAGCCGGCCCTCGCCGCTCGCCCAGCCCGTCCCAAACCATCCGCAGCGAGGTGAGCTTGTGCTCGAACTCGTGCAGCACGTCCACGACGTTGGCGATGCGCTGGCCGGTGAGGTCCTGGAACCCGCATGCCTGGTAGATGGCCAGCGAGTGCTCGGCCAACTCGTCTGCGATGTCGGCGCCGGAGTCGCGTCCCACCGTCGCCCGCAGGCGCAGCACAAGATTGTCGATCTCCTCGCTGGCCCCGATGATCGAGTTGGCGGCCCGCGCGGTGTCGTTGACGATGGCGGCCAGTTCATCGGCGACCCGGTGCATGCCGGCGCCGGCGCTGAGCGCCGCCCGCAGCGCGATGAACTCGGGAGAAGCGGTGTCCTGGCCGAGGCGCGCCAGCCCTTGTTCGAGGGGACCAGCTTCGCTCTCGGGCTCAGGGCCGACGCGTCTGGCGGACGAGCTGCCCTCGCCGGCGGAACGTCCGCCGGTCTGGACGCCTTCGATGCGGAAGGGCTTGTAGGGACGAGCCATGGGGGAAAACGATCGTCCGTCTGACACAGGAGGCAGAAAGCAGAAGCGGGAATGCTCGTGAAGGACATCACGAATGGATGAACCAGTGCTTACCATCGCGCCTGTCCGAACGATCGAATCCGCTCGATCACACCCAAAAATCAGTCAAACACAATTGGACATCTTAACTTAAAGTTGCGCTGTAACCCTTTATTGACCCTGTCAGTTCATGCCGTGTTGAAGGACCGCGTTCACACTCTCCTGACCATTCGCCCAGCCTCAGACGAGACGATGCTCCCGATACTCTCCCCCCGGCCTTCGCTCCTGGTCCTGATCGGCCTCTCGCTGGGCGCGCTCTCCTGCTCGCCCGGGCCCGCCTCGGCAGGTCAACCCGCGCCGCAAGGATCCGCCGGGAGAGGGATGGGGGGAGGTTTCATCGAGCTTCTCATGACGGGCCGGGACCCCGCGCCCCGCTCCGCCGCCCGCTCTGCCCCGGCGGACCTGCCGGCCGCCATGCCCGATCCGACACGCACGTCCCGCGTCGTGTCGTCGCCCGCCGGGAACCCCTATCGCCAGTTGGAAATGGAACCGGACGCGGCGTTCGACCGGCAGGTGGTCGACTACGCCGGGCCGCACGGGCCGGGCACCGTCATCATCGACACGCCCAACAAGTTCCTGTTCCTGGTCCAGCCCGGCGGATCCGCGATCCGCTACGGCATCGGCGTCGGCCGGCCGGGTTTCACCTGGGCGGGGGTGAAATCCATCACCCGCAAGGCCGAATGGCCGGATTGGACTCCCCCGCCGGAGATGCTCAAGCGCCGGCCCGATCTGCCGCGCCACATGGAAGGCGGCGAAGACAACCCGTTGGGCGCGCGGGCCATGTATCTCGGCTCGACGCTTTATCGCATCCACGGCACGAACGAGCCGAACACCATCGGCACGAACGTCTCGTCCGGCTGCATCCGCCTGCGCAACGAGGACGTGATGGACCTCTACGAGCGCGTGAAGGTGGGAACGACCGTCATCGTTCTCTAGCCGGACTTCCCCAGGCAGAGGAGCGGAGCCGGCCACGCCGCCGGCCCCATCGTCGCCCTGCCTCAGACCCAGTCGTCGCCGCCGGAATCGTCACCGATATCGTCGCTGTCGTCGTAGCCCGCGTCCTCGATGCCAGGATCCTCATAAGCGGGTTCCGAATCCGGCTCCGGGGCCGAAGCAGGCTGCGCTCCGCCGAGCACGGAGTGGTCGCCGAACAGCTCGTTGCCGAGCCCACTGGCCTGGCCGGTCAGGCCCTGCGCCTCGCTCAGCAGCCCGGAGCCGTGCTGGCCGCCGAACAAGGACGAGATGCCCTGGTAGAGGAGCGCGCCGCCGGCGACGCCCGCAGCCGTGGTCATTGCACCGCGCAGGAAGCCGCCCCCGCCGCCGCCGAAGCCGCCGCCCATGGCGCCCGCCTGCGGAGCGCCCCAGGGGCCGGAGGCCGGACCCGCCGAGGGACCGGGCTGCATCTGTTGGGGAGGCGGCGCACCCCAGGGATTGCCCGTGCGGGGAACGGTGGCCGGGCGCGGCTCGGCGCGCTGCTCGCCGCCGAAGATGGTCTTGCCGAGACCGCCCAGAAATCCGCCCTGGGACGCATTCTGGTCGCGCAGCTGGCCTTCCAGCTCCTCGATCCGGCTGGACGCGGCCTTCAGCGCCTCTTCCTGGATGATCACGGTCTGCGCCAGCAGGTAGGGCGCATAGGGCCGCTGCCTGACCTGGTCGTTGATGAAGGCTTCCGCTTCCTTGTCTCGGGGCGAATCGGCGGCGTTTCCGATCCGCTCGAAAAGGCCGTTCACAAGCTGGCGTTCTTCGGGGGTCATGGCGTCGTGTCCTCCGGATGGCCCTCGGGCCGGGTCGTCTCACCGTCATCGGCGACGGCGGACATGTGGGAACGCGCGAGCGGCCCACCAAGTGCCGGCAAGATGAAACTTTGGACAGGAAGCGCCCGGCCTCCCTCATGCTGAGGAAGCCCGGCCCGCCGGGGCTGTCTCGAAGCACGCAGCATGGCGGGGAGCGGCCCTCAGCTGTCGAACCATGGGCGGTGGTTCGAGACGGCCGCTATCGCGGCCTCCTCACCATGAGGGGCGGTGGTGGTAGGGCAACATTTCGGCGCAGGGCGTTCGCGAGCGCCGGGCCGAGTCCGGAGCGCCCCCCTCCCTCATGCTGAGGAAGCCCCGGCCCGCCGGGGCTGTCTCGAAGCACGCAGGATGGCGGGGAGCGGCCTTCGGCTGCCAAACCATGGGCGGTGGTTCGAGACGGCCGCTATCGCGGCCTCCTCACCATGAGGGGCGGTGGTGGTAGGGCAACATTTCGGCGCAGGGCGTTCGCGAGCGCCGGGCCGAGTCCGGAGCGCCCCCCTCCCTCATGCTGAGGAAGCCCCGGCCCGCCGGGGCTGTCTCGAAGCACGCAGCATCGCGGAGCGGCCCTCAGCTGTCGAACCATGGGCAGTGGTTCGAGACGGCCGCTATCGCGGCCTCCTCACCATGAGGGGCGGT